>OGRS01000214.1_pt1 | contig 61709 bp, 54 predicted proteins | sample 1553561 | NCBI WGS metagenome assembly OGRS01 (sample SAMEA2580103, study PRJEB22360) | human gut metagenome | biome: human gut; feature: human-associated habitat; material: faeces | place: Denmark | collected 2008/2010
CAAAGATCTTTTTTGTGATCCGCTTCGTATAAGAAGCTTTATTATTATATCACTTCGTTCTTAGCTTGTCAAGAACTTTTTTGATTTATTTTGTTGACCCGTTCTTCATAAGAACCGCAGCAACTTTTACATCATATCATGTTCTTTCTTACTTGTCAAGAACTTTTTTAATTCTTTTTTGAAACATTTTTTTCAAATCCCTTTGAAACAATATGTTCCTCACTGTCTCTCACAGACAGCTTAAATATAATATCATGCCATTTCTTTTATGTCAACACCTTTTTTCATTTTTTCTATTTTTATTATTTAACACTCTCATCATTATTTCAAAAAGAAGGTATCCTGCAAATGAATCATTAAATGACATTTGCAAAATACCTTCTTTTTATTGTTGCAATAATTTCTGCGTTTCTATCTGTATCTGCTGTTTGATCATCTGTTCTAATGGATTCGTTTCCACCATTGTCTGCATAACTTCACTTCCGCCAACGATCTGAGCATATTCAGATTCCATTCCAACATGTGGCATCAATGAAATAAAAAATACAACTACCATAATGATCAAGGAACCTTTGATCAATCCAAGTGCTGCTCCTGCTACCTTGTTAATAAACCCAACACCTGGAACCCTTGTAACTTTATTTGCAAGACGTATTACCACCGAAAAAATAATTTTACATACGATCATCAAACCCATATATGCAATCATATATGCAATTCGATCTGTAACAATCGTTCCCTGGATTTCTGGTACATTTTGAATCACTATTTCTTTAAAATATGCAGCGCCTTTATAAGCGATCGCAAAAGTTAAAATCCATGATGCAAGATTCAACATACTTTTAATGAGTCCTCTTCGATAACCTATGATCATCTGCAAGATCAAATAGATTCCAAAAACAGCTACGATAATTTCTCCCATATGTACTCCATTCTAGTATATCTCTGATAAATTTGTACTATTTTCATATGTTATCAGATATTTCTGTCTTTTTCCTGTTGGTGAAATATTGACAATCCGTTTCTTAAAGTCTTTCTTAAACATTTCATGTCCAGCAAAATTCACAATTGAACAATGATAATTTCCAGCCAACAATAATTCTTTCTCTCCTAATAATAATTTATTATATTCTGAAGAGAATTTATGTGACATCAATTTTCTTCCTGTTTTATTATATACGACTGCTTCATATTTTTCTTGATCTGTTTTTTTCTGATCTTCAAATACGAATGCTGCGTAATCATCATTCACCGCAACACTACTCACATCTTTATCAAATGATATCGTTTGCTTTTTAGAAATTGTTTTTCCTACTTTAAAGAAAATCATCTGATCATCTCCAATTGCCACAGCTTTAGAATCACCCATAAAGCTCACTTTCGGAATTACCGTATCTTTAAAATCAAAGCCACCGATCATCTGATCTCCACTGTCTTCACCTTCCTGTCCAAAATTATACAGTGCAACTCTGCTTTTTACATTAATCCCATCAACGACAAGATAACTGACTAAAAGATTTTGTCCATCTGATGACAGATCAATATCCATTGGATATCCATTTTGATCAGATGTAACTTTGATACTTACCAATTTCTTCTGTGCTGCATCATATAATTCTATATAATTCCCATTATCACCGTGAAGAATTAAAGCAATTACTCCTTGTTTCGCTACCTCCAAATCTACAATTGGATAAGATACACTAAATTTTTTCATCTGCCCATCTGAATCAAGTAATGCAATCTCATTTCCATTCTTGGATGCAACTACAATATAGTTCCCACAATAAGATGCCTGTGGATTCTTAATAGAATATGTTTTATTCCATTTTTCATTTCCTTTTCCATCTAAAAAAGAAATCCCATCTTCGCTGTAACAGATCGTTCCTTTCTTATATGCAAATGACTGAAATGATTCTGTCAGCTCTTTTGTGATCGTTTTTACAACCTTCATCCTGTGATATGTCCGATAGCGATATGCAAATATTGTACATATACATACAACCACAAACGCTATGATCAATCCCATACGATATTTTTTCTTTTTTTCTCTTAGAAATAATGCATTTTGAATGTTCTCATTGGAATTGACATAAAGAGAAAACCCTGATTTCGTCTTTTGTTCCATAAAATACCTTCCATTTTCTAATCAATCATCATCTCTGAATACAGGTAAGTATACCTTATTCAATGAAATGTGTCCAGTCTACACATATTTCCTAGTTTAAATATCATCGAAGTGTTCCAGGAATGATCAACTTCTGTCCGGGGTAAATCTGATTTTCGTCAGACAATGCATTTGCCTTTTTGATTCTTTGAACAAGCTTCTGGGTCCCATATACCTTTCGACTGATCGATACTAACGTCTCTCCACTTTTTACAGTATATGTATAAGACTTGTATTGCCCAGAACTTGCTTTTTGAGTTTTCTGTTTTTGTTTTATTGTGGATTGTATTGTTTTTTGTTCCTTTTTATGTGTTGAAGTTTGTGTTGCCGTATCTAATCTTTTTGTTATTTTTACACTCGTTGTTGGTGATTTTGTTGAAATTTGATCCGACACCCCTTTTCCCATCGTATGCACCGCACCATTTACAACTTCTTTAAAATCTATACTCTGATCTTGTCCAGCATAATAATACATCGTACCTCCCATGATCATCATGATCGTAACTGCTGCTGCCGTTGAAATATTCCGAATCCTTCCTTTTCTCTGATTACTCTTGGTCTTTTTGGATATCTTTTCACGAAACTGCTGGATCAATTTCTCATCTCTTCGACTCTCCATCATTTTTTCATATGTCTGCACCTCTTTTATATCTTGTCTTCGTTCTACAAGATAATTCTGCATCATCGGATTTTTTTCATAATATATATAGTATCCATTTTGCCTTGAGAGATCTTCTCCTCGAAAAACATAAAATGCATCTTCTCCTTCCAGATCATCCATCATATATAACACTTTTCCTTCTCCTGGAAAATTTTCAAAATGTGTCTTTTTTATTTTATCATTGAGTCGAACCGAAAATCCCATTCTTAAAAGTGCCCATCCGATGACATCCAGACCAGAAAACAATCGCTCCTTCTGTTGATATATCTCTCTCCATACTTCATCATCAAATACTGTTTCATCAAGATCCAATTCCAGATTCTGTCCCTCGATCGCTCCTCTTATAAAAATAACAAGATCATTTCCAATCTGCTTTTTCTCTCCAAATAAAATTGCTCCTCTTACATATGTATTTTTGTCCATGGATAAAGAATTTAAAAATGTTATAACGTAATCTTCAATATATACTTTTGTGTGTCCTGCTGGACTTCCAATCTGCCTGATATTTTTAGGCAACTGCTGCTCTGTTTTCACGAAAAAACCTCCTTTTCTTCCATTTCACAAAAACCTTATCATAAAGAGATAAAAATTTTTATCAAACAACGTCGAGACGTTAAAATTTTTTTACATACTTCTTTTCTTTTTGTATACACTAAAAAGAGAATTTAAATCAGGAGGACGATCTATTGTTAAAAAAAATATCTTACTATCATCCAGATTCCCCTTATGCTCTTATGAAATTTCAAAATGATCTGCTACATTATCTCAAAATAAAGCATAAAAAAAATCAGCCCCTCGTCATTGTCTGTATCGGTACAGACCGCGCGACTGGTGACTGTCTTGGACCACTCGTTGGTCAGGCATTGCTTCCTTCTCCTCAATATTCAGTTTTTGGGACTTTAAAAGAACCTATTCACGCTAAAAATCTCAATCAAACTTTTAAAGAAATTTATTCTGTCTGCCAAAATCCTTTCATCATCGCTGTCGATTCCTGTCTCGGTTATGCACAGCATGTTGGATGTATTACACTCTCCCCTCTCCCACTGCTTCCTGGCCGAGGCGTTTCAAAACAGCTCCCACCAATCGGACAATTATCAATCACTGGAATTGTAAATGTCTTTTCTGATTCTGTTTCAAACGAATCTGTAATTCAAAACACTCGACTTCACACCGTTATAAAATTAGCGGATTTTATAACCAATGGTATAAAATCCGCTAATATCCCTTCTATATATCAAGTTTCATGTCCCCATCCTTGATCAATCCTGCTCTACGCATCGCTTCCGAAATAAAATATGTCAAAAATGCAGGAGCTATGATCTGCATGGCCAGTATCATGACAATAACAGTCACTGCAGAAGTTCCTCCTGTTGTCATCGTCTTATATGTCATCATTGGTCCCACAAACCCTGCCGTTCCCATACCAGAACCAATTGCATTATTCGTCATTTTTAAAACTACAGTAGAGATCGGACCAAGAATGGCACTTGTAATGATCGGTGGCAGCCAGATCAATGGTTTTCTTACAATATTGGGAACCTGTAACATCGATGTTCCTATTCCCTGTGCCAATAGACCTCCAATTCCATTCTCCCGTAAACTGGCCGTCGCAAATCCGATCATCTGTGCACAACACCCAATCGTTGCTGCTCCTGCGGCAATTCCAGAAAGATTCAAAATAATTCCAAGTGCTGCTGAACTGATCGGAAGAGTTAATGCCATACCCATCAATACAGAAACAACAATTCCCATCAAAAATGGCTGCTGTTCTGTTCCCCATCGAATCATCTCTCCGATCTGTTTCATGAGATCTGAAATATATGGTCCAACCGTTAACCCCACGATTCCACCACATACGATCGTTGTTAATGGCGTCAAAATAATATCAAGCTTTGTTCTTCCAATGAAAATCCTCCCAATCTCTATTCCTATGTAAGCCGCTACAAATGCTCCAAGAGGCTCTCCTGGGCCACTTAATAGGATTTTGCCACTTGAACTTACACTTCCATTCAATAAGCCAGAAGCAAAAGCTCCGATCATACCCGCACTTGCGGCAGATGCACATACAAGTGTTGATTCTCCTAATTTACTTGCAACTCCAATTCCAATTCCAGCTCCCGTCAATACTTTAGCAATCGATGCAACCATAACGATCATATTTCCTATATCTCCTCCTATGATCGTTCCGGCTTGTTCTAAAATCGTTCCAATGATCAATGTTGCAAATAATCCTATTGCCATTCCTGACAATCCATCTATAAAAATCCGTTTTAAAATTTTCATGCTCCATCTCCCTTTTAACGTAGTGTTTTTTTTAGTATAACATACCTATTTTGCTTTACAAGAAACAAAAATACTTCTATACTAAGTCAAAAGAAGTAACTATTTACCAATTTATTAAGGCAGGAGTTTATTTATGTTTCGTATGTGGGGCAAGATTTTTCATGAAAATCATATGTTAAAAGACACTGTAATCTGTATAGATAGTGATCTGAATCGAACTAGAAAAGTATATCAGGCATTGGAAGAGATCTGTTATGAATTTGATCTTTCTAAACCACTCTGGCTTGATCACAATAAAAACGACTTTATCCATCATTCAAAAACCAGATTTAATTCTGACAGTTTTGTAGAAGATATTGATTTTGATTTTCTTGAAATTCAGGTAATTGAAGAAGACTAAATAATTTTATATTTTCTTTTGAAATCGTTTACAAAACCACAAGACAAATGGAGATTATTTATATGAAGGGAAACGGTCACCCCACAAACAATCAGAATATTTCTGAATATGTTGCACTTTTATATCAGAAATATTCGCATAAATTATACTGTAATGCTTTTCATTACACGTCAAATCCAAGTATTGCTGAAGATGGTGTTCAGCAGATATTTGAAAGAATTCTTTTACATCCTGACACAGCATTACATGTACCTGAACACGAGATTATCTATTATCTCTTTGCTATACAGCGTAATGTGATGTATACACTAACTATGGATGAGTATAAAAATTCTCACTATCCTTTAGATTATGATGATGGTAACGATATTTCTCGTAATCTCATTGATCCTGAGGATCTGTTTATCCGTTATATTTATCTTGATTCTCTCAAGATCATTTTCTCAACACTAACACCCGATTTTCGTGATACTATAATTTTTCATTATTTCTATGGATTTAAATATAGTGAGATTGCATGTATGTTTCATATTTCTGAAAGAGCAGTTAAGAAAAGAATTGCTGTAGCCAAGAAACGCGTAAGAACCATGTTTCAGAAAGAGGATTTCCTATGAACAATACAAATAAGAATATTTTTTTATTTTCTGGTTCCCTTTTTTCTTCAAAAATCGGTTTACTATATATAAGGGAGTGAACATTGTATTTTAAACGCATAATAATAACAGCAGGATTACCGATTACAAGATAGCAACAGGCAGTCAAAAAAACAGGACACCCTGTATTCGTCCGTATATAGAATATAATTTTCATTGATGACAGGTCTCATCTCTGAATCATATCTCAGATATAATGGATTCTCTCTTATAAATTCCACAAATGTATGGATTCTCATCATCTCCATACAAAATACAACAGGTCAGAGATTAATACTCTGACCTGTTATTCATTTTCTATTTTGTTGTACTTCCAAAGCCGCCATTTCTGACTTCTGTTACATCATCATCAATCGTAACTCCGTACTGCATAAAGATTCCCTGTACCATGCCAGTTCCCTGTGCCACTGAAACTGTCTTACCTTCATTGGTGTCATTTGTTAATTTTACAAAAATGTGACCTTCATTGTCAGAATAAAAATAATCGCTGTCAATAATACCAACTGTATTATTCATCTGAAGACGGAATTTAAATCCTAATCCACTTCTTGGAAAAATATTTAATACCCAATCAGATTCAATAAAAACTCGGATTCCTGTTGGAATCTTGATTGTTTCTCCTGGTTTTAATTCAAAATCAACCGGACTAAAAAAATCGTATCCTGCTGATCCTCTAGTTGCTCTCTTTGGCAATTTGATCTGGTCATAGATTTCTTTGATTTCTTCTTCTGAAGCTCCTGGAAAACTATCATCCCAGCTTTCTTTGAACTGTTCAAAACTTACTTTATGAAATTGTGCTATCTTATTCATCTGTATCTCCTAATTATAAATGATATTCTGCGTATCTGTTAATATTTATAACGTTCCTTATTTTATCAAACTAACGAATTTCTTTCAATAGTCCGGCAGTTTTTTCAATCCTTCAAATCGGTATCCCTCTTTTTTTAGGTTTATGATCACTGTCTCCAACGCTTCTGCGTTTGATCGCGATATATTATGTATGAGTGGGATCGCACCTTTATGCGTATATTTTTGAAAATGTTCTATCACATAGTCTTTTCCAGGCTGTTGATCCACCTTAAAATCCACGTAAGCCATACTCCAGAAAATTGTCCGATATCCCATCTTTTTGGTTAATGCTAGTGTTCTCTCATTATACTCTCCCATTGGAGGCCGGATAAAAGGATCCATATCATATCCTGTTGCTTCTTTACAATACTGTGCACAATCTATGATCTCCTGTTTATTATCGCGATCTGACAATGTTGGCATACTCTTATGATGTACCGTGTGATTTCCTACGATATGCCCCTCTTTTTTCATACGCTTTACGAGCTTTGCTTCCTCTCTGATAAATGGTTTTGTTACAAAAAAAGCTGCTACAACTTTTTGTCTTTTCAAAACATCCAGAATTTTTGGAGTAAATCCATTTTCATATCCGCAATCAAACGTCAGATAAATCTTTTTTTCTGTGCATTTTGGATCTACATAATATGCATCATATTTTGACAGATCTATTTTCTGTGAAACCTCTGGTTGCTGATGTTCTTCATTTCTTTTAAACCACCAACTTTCAATCCCTTGTGAAACATTTCCCCCCGTCTTATATATCTGTATTGTTGAATCTCGATGTGTATCTTGCTTTTTCTTTTTCTGCTCTTCGGTTTGCCCCATGCATCCACTAAATAATATTCCTGTTATACAAACTAAGATCATCTGAAAAATCCTTCGATATTTCATAAAAGCACCCACACAACCCCTTTTTCTTATATGTATTATCCAATTTCTCACTTTATAAGTCTTTTATAAAATCTTTTAATATCTGCAGATCTTCATCTGTCAGCTGACATTCTCTGGAACTTGCAATCTCTCCCCAATGCTCTTCGATATTCGCTACCTGTTTCTTTTCTTTTTTTATCTCTTCTTTTTTCTTATTTTCTAAATTTTCTTTATAATTTTGTTTTTTTGTATAATTCAACATTCGATTTGGTAATATATTTTCCAAATAGTTGATCAGATTAATTTTTATTTTCCTCTTCATCTGATCCATTTTTGTTAAATAATCCATCATAAAGATGGCAATTCCACATACAACTCCAATGATCAAATTTCTTCCCCAGAAATTAATATCTGCATTCATTGCTATTCCACGAATTGCGCCCAGGCATCCAAGACCTACACAGATAATTGCACAAAACCCTGGAATCTGTTCTAGGAAAAACGAATTTATCCCCAATATCTTGTCCGCTTCAAAATATTTATCCACAATACAGCTGATATTATTCACTTTCGTTTGCAGGTTATAATAGTTTTCTATTTTCTTTTTTAATGTGCCGATCCAATACCGTTTTGGTCTCTCCATTTCTTCTGAAGATACTAACAATCTATGATAATTTGCCCAAACTATGACCTTAGTAAGAACTGCGATCACCATTGCTGTTATAAATCCTTTCATAAAAAAAGTTTCCCTTAACATTTCCATAGATACCACTCCTTTTCATCATATATATGTTACTTATGATTATAAAAGGATATCTATCGAAACTTAAGAGAAACCGTCCTACAAAGTTAGACTACATTCTGTCTAATATTCCAAGAACCAGACGAACAATGTGTTTTATTGCCGCTTTTTCAAATTCTTCGTAACTTCCTGCTGCTTCCTGATCTGCTTTATCAGAGATCGCACGAAGAATGATAAATGGAATCTGATTTAAATGTGCTGCCTGTGCCATCGCTGCACCTTCCATCTCTGCACAGTATCCATCAAATTCATTGATCAGATAATGTTTCTTCTTATTATCTGAAATAAACTGATCACCACTGACTACTCTTCCAACATAGCTGTGGATATCTGGATTCACTTCGTCACATGTCTTCTTGGCAAGTTCGATCAGATCTTTATCTGCCTCAAAATAAGAAGTATCCATTCTAGGGATTTCCCCAACTTTATATCCAAAAACAGTTGCATCTACATCATGCTGAACTGCATCTTTGGAGATTACAATGTCCCCAATCTCAATGTCTTTATATAGTCCACCTGCAACACCTGTATTGATCACAGCTTTTACATCAAAACGGTCTGCAAGAATTTGTGTGCATAATGCCATATTTACCTTACCAATTCCACTCTGCACGATCACAACTTCTTTATCTTTTAACTTTCCACAATAAAAATCCATACCTGCACAGGTTACTTTTTCTTTTTCTTCCATAGCTTCGATCAGCTGACTGACTTCTTCTTCCATGGCTCCAATGATACCAATCATATGTTATCTCCTTTTCTTTTATGTTGATTTCAGTTTACGAGAAATCATAATTTATGTCAAATAAGAATCTCTTGAAATACACACTCTCTTGCACTATAATTTGTTGTGTATCTAGGCATTTTACCAGATACTTAATTTTTGAAATATATTTACAGGAGGATAATAGAATTATGGTATATAAAACAAAAGGAACTTGTTCCAGTGAAATTGAATTTGAGGTAGAAAATGGAATCTTAACAGATATCCATTTTGTTGGTGGATGTCAGGGAAATACAACTGGTGTCGCTGCATTAGCAAAGGGACTGCCTATTGATGAAGTTATCGACAAATTATCTGGAATTCAGTGTGGTTTCCGCGGAACTTCTTGTCCAGACCAGCTTTCTAAAGCACTGATCTCGTACAAAGAAAATAATTAATCGGGGTGAAAAGATCATGAAACGAATCGTATTAACCGGTGGAGGAACTGCCGGACATGTTACACCAAATATGGCACTTGTACCGAAACTGATCGATGAAGGATATAATATTTATTATATTGGTTCTTACGAAGGTATGGAAAAGAAACTGATCGAAGATATCGGTGTTACTTACTATGGAATCTCTTCTGGAAAACTTCGCCGTTATTTTGATATTAAGAACTTCTCTGATCCATTCCGCGTGATCAAAGGATTTTTTGAAGCTAAGAAGATCTTAAAGAAACTTCGTCCTGACGTTGTATTTTCCAAAGGTGGATTTGTCACTGTACCTGTTGTGATCGCTGCTAAACAGCTTCATATTCCGGTTATCATTCATGAATCTGATATGACACCAGGATTAGCAAACAAATTAAGCATTCCAAGTGCAAGCAAAGTATGCTGTAACTTCCCTGAGACAGTAAAACTTCTTCCTGAAGGTAAAGCTGTTTTAACAGGTTCTCCGATCCGTGAAGAATTATTTACGGGAAAACGTGAAGAAGGTCTTCGTCTGTGTGGATTTACAGAAGATAAGCCTGTTTTATTAGTTATCGGTGGAAGTCTCGGATCTGTTGCGATCAACAATGCGATCCGCAGCAACATTGATGCATTACTTGAGAAATACCAGATCATCCATCTGTGTGGACGTAACAACTTAGATGACAGTCTTGAAGGCAGAGAAGGCTACAAACAGTTTGAATATGTGAAAGATGAGTTAAAACATTATTTTGCATGTGCTAACGTTGTTGTATCCCGTGCCGGAGCCAATGCGATCTGTGAGCTTCTTGCACTGCGCAAGCCAAATATCTTAATCCCTCTTGGATTAGAAGCCAGCCGTGGAGACCAGATCTTAAATGCGGAATCCTTTGAGAATCAGGGATACAGTTATGTTCTACAGGAAAAGGATGTCACAAGTGAAACTTTATTAAACGCTGTAAACAGTGTTTATGAAGAGCGTGATAAATATATCGAAGCTATGAATCACAGTAAACTTGCCAATCCAATCGAGACGATCGTGAATCTGGCAAATCAGTTAGCTGATAAGAAACGTAGAAGATAATTTTACAAAATCTATTTTATTATGAATATACACAAAAGAGCCATCCCTTTCTATCATTCTGACTGGGATGACTCTTCTTTTATTTCTTTCAGAATGAATTAATCTCGCTTTTCTGCACAAATTCTATTCCTCACTATCCTGCTGCTGAAGATAAAAGATTGCCTTTTGTGTTTCAATCTCCGCTTTCAATTCTTCTTTAGTTGGAAGGTATAATTTATATTTTGAAGCAAATAACTGTTCATTTCCATGCATAACAGAATACCGAGCAATATCATCGTCTGTATCAGAACATAGCACAATACCTATTGTCGGATTGTCACCTTCACTGCGTTTTAATTCATCATACATACGAATATACATATCCATCTGCCCTACATCTTGATGTGTTATCTTCTCTGTTTTTAAATCAATGAGTACAAAACATTTTAATATATAATTGTAAAATACAAGATCAATATAATAATCCTGTTTTTCTGTATGAATGTGCTGCTGCCTTGCCACAAAAGCATATCCTTTTCCTAGTTCCATCAAAAACTTCTGTAAATTGGAAAGAATACTTTTTTCAAGATCACTTTCTGTAAAATCTGTATTTTGAGAAAATCCTAAGAACTCTGCAACTACTGGATTTTTAATGAACTCCAATTTATCATTCTGATATGTTTCTGTTAGTTCCTTCATTTCCCCTTCTATTTTCTCTTTTTTCTGTGTCTTGAGCATACGATAATAGTATTGAGAAGAAATATTCCTCTGTAGAGTGCGGACACTCCATGTTTGCTCAATAGCCTCTCTTTCATACCAGTCACGAGCTTTCTTATCTTCTACCTGAATCAATGTTCGGTAATGTGTCCACGAAAGTATCGTTCCAGATTGTTGCCTCAGTGAGGCAACAATCTCTGGAAACATTTTGTAAAACTTTAGACAACGATAGAGAGTACCTCTGTCATATCCCTTACCATAACGTTTTGTCAATTCTTTTGAAAGCTCTTTAATAGTCTGAAGTCCATATTCAGAACGTTCTTCCCCGCCAAATTCTTCTTCTGCAATCCGGTATCCTAAAAGCCAATTTCTTTGAACAAGTGCAATATTAACTGCCTGATGTGCCGCTTTTTGTGAAGATTCAATAATCCCACACATATCATTTAAGATGTTATCAGTTTTAATAAAATTATCCATAAAACTATTTTTTGCGATTTTTTTTAATTTATTCTCCATAGTCATCGCTCCTTTAGATTTCATTTTCAATATATTTCTCTTTGTATTAAACGATAATTTAGAGCAACAACTTATGCTCTTATATGATTATTGGTTTACCCAATTTGATTTCCCTGATAATAAAGGTAATCCTTATCAGACTTCAGGCGGAAAAATGGTTTGGAATGATACTTTGAAACGAAACATTCCTGAAGGTTGGAAAGTCCAATCGGTAAATTCAAACTGTTTATCTTCTATAATAAAACCCGGAGTTGAAATCTTTAATACAAAAACATACTTAGCAACAGCCGATGTTAAAGATACTTCTATTTCAACAGGAACTATTGTTGATTATGACAGTAGAGAAAGACGTGCTAATATGCAGCCAAGTATAAATTCTGTATGGTTTGCTAAAATGAAAAATAGTATTAAGCACCTTTATCTAAACAAAGAAATGCAACCTATTATATCAAGTTCTATTCTTTCAACAGGATTTTACGGATTACAATGCACTGAAATTAGTTTTGAATATATTGCTTCTTATGTTTCAAATACGTATTTCGAAATTCATAAAGATATGCTTGCTCACGGAGCTACTCAAGAAGCTGTAAACAATGATGATTTAACGGGTGTTCGCATTATTATTCCTGAAGATACTGTTTTACGTGATTACCACGAAACTACTCAAGCTATATATGCACAAATAAGTAAAAATATTTGTGAAAATCAAGAACTTGTTAAACTTCGTGACTGGTTACTGCCTATGTTAATGAACGGTCAAGCCACCATCGGTGACTGATGCTCTAAATTATCGTTTACCATCTTATTCAATTCTATTTTTCGGTCTATTTTATTCAAACACTTAGCTATATTCTTCTGTATCTCTTGAGGTGGAATAATAATTTCTGTATTCATTAAATCGCTAATTCGTATTTCCATTATAATACTTCCAGTTGTATGTTTCGACGCTACTTTAACAAAATAATCACTCGCTAAATACAAGCATAAATATTCAGGTAAAACAACATCTTGATTCACTCTTATCGAAAATATTGATTCGCCAATATCATAATAATCTGGTTCTTCTGTTATCAAATGACAATGTCCAATGGGTGCTCTGCTTGAAAACAAAATATCGCCCCTTCTAATATCAGACCTTTTATGAATAATTTTTTTTGCTTCTTCATCAATAAAATCACATTTTGAGAAATCAATAGTACCAAATTTAGTTAAATTTTTCGCTGTTATATATTTCAATTTACCACTTCCCAGAGAAAAATTTTTTCTAGGATTCAAACCAGTATTAAGTTGTTTTATACAATCACTAAACTTTATAATATGCCAGCCATTATTTAGTATATTTTCTTTGATTATCATTTGATTCACCCTATCCTATATATCTTCTATGAGCTAATTTTACATTACTCTGCTTGACCATTGCATACTGCAAAGTCGTATCTATTTTTCTATGCCCCAAAAGCTGCTGTAACTGTTCAATGGGCATTCCTTTATCTATTGCCATAGTTGCAAGAGTACGTCTAAATTTATGTGGATGTACCTTACTAAGACCTAATTGTTTTCCAAAATTTCGTAATCGCACTTCAATACCACCGATTTTTAATCTCTCATAAGGGGCTTTTAATGATACAAACAGTGCCGGATTATCATCCTTGCGACTGTTCAAGTAATTCTGCAAATGTATTTTTGTTCTTGCATCAAAATATACTATTCGCTCCTTATCCCCTTTGCCAAATACAACGCATTCTCTTTCGTTAAAGTCTATATCATCACGATTTAGTAACACCATTTCCCCGACACGCATACCCGTTGAAGCAAGCATATCAATCATTGCCAAGTCCCTGAGTTCCGTGCAATTATCCCTCATCAATTCAAGGGCTTCATCTGAATAAGTTTCTTTAATGTTCGTTCCGGTCTTAACCTTATGTATTCGCCTGACCGGACTTTTCAAAATATAATCCTCGTCCTCAAGCCAAGAGAAAAAACTGGAAAGTATTCGTCTTATATTATCTATCGTAACTTTACTTGATTTTTTCTTAGCTTGATACTCTGTCAAATAACAACGAATATCATCAGTTACAATGTATTTGATACCTTTTCCAATGCTATCAAGCATTGATTGTATCGTTGCATTATAGTATTTCATAGTTTTTTCAGAACATCCCTCAATACGCTTTGCCGATAGAAAAGACTCTACTAAATTCTGTTCTGAAAGTTCCTTATCTTTTCCTGTCTTTGTTACCTCATAATCAAAAAGTGTATGTTGCAACACCTCTTGCAATCTTTCTGTCTGTGCGTTATTCAAATAAGGTAACATTCCTTGAATAACATCTGTGATTAAATTCTGTTTCATAGTCAATTCTCCTTTTATTTAACTTAGAGAACAACTATGGAGCGGTAGTCTCTTGATTTAACTCCTGCCACTCACAAGAATTATTGGATATATATTAAACGATAATTTAGAGCATCAGTCACCGATGGTGGCTTGACCGTTCATTAACATAGGCAGTAACCAGTCACGAAGATTAACAAGTAATTCGTTTTCAAGTTTATTTTGTTCTTGTAAATAAATTAATTTGTTTAATTCTTGCAAGTAAAACACGTCGTTTGGTATAAATACAGGTATATTTTCTACATCACTTTTCGTAATAAATTTTACAATCGAGCCTGAAGAACGTGATTTAAAAGAATTTATCCTGTATAGGCTTGCTAAATATAATAGACCAAAATATTTTTTATCTGGAGTAAGAACGTATGTCCTTTGATACGCATTAAACTTTCCAGAATAATGTTTGACATTGAAATTTCCATTACCTGCTATAAGTATAGATGATGAATCAAACACATAATCATCACACAATAATGGCGTATTTGAACAAGTGAAAAATTTGTATTTCCCATTTGGTACAGAAAAATTGGCATCTTCTTTACCTGTAACAACGGTTGTAAGATTTTGAGCAATAGTGTATTCTCCAGAAAGTTTATGGTTTGCTACTTTAGCCATCATATTTTCAAAAATCAGGTGCATTTGTTGCTCTAAATTATCGTTTATCGCTTTATTATTGGCAATTTTTTCATCAACAGACCATAACAAATTTGCAATTTTTTGTTGAGAAATCACATCGGGAATTTCTACCTCAACATCATAAATTTTTTCGGGCGATGTATGCTTTACCTTCGTACCTGATGAACTACGTTCTAACTGCTCTCTTACACTTTTGGTCATAAAAAGATAATATGCAAACAATTTGTTCAAACGCTTCTCATCACAAGTAATCAGTCCTATTCGCTGATTATGCAAGTATTTATTATTTTCAGGAACTAACGCTGTACTTCCTAAAAGTCCCTCTGCCTGTTGTGTCATGGCAACTATCAAATCGCCTTTATGACACAAATATTCCTTTGGATAAGTTCCTGTATAGTAACGTTCTTTCCCATTATTAGGCTTAAATCCACCTTTTTCAAAAAAATTTCCCGGAGTCAAAATACTTTGTTCTCCATCTTCCGCAAAATACTCTCCCTTAAAAGCCCAGCCATGCTTTACGGATAGTATTTCTCCAAGTTTCATTCTATTCATATTTTACCTTCTTTAACTGCTCCATAATTTCCGTTTTCAGTTTGTCGCCCTCTGCAAAATATTCCTGCAACTTCTCTGCATAGGCACTCATACGAGCATTAAACTCATCCTGTGATAATTCTATATATTCGATTTTTACATCAAAATATTGTCCAGCTGCAAGTGAATACCTCTTTTCTTTAATTTCATCATAAGTAACAGCAACTGAAAAATCGTCAACAGCCTCTTTATTAAGAAATGTATCAACAATTTTATCAATCTCAAAATCACGAAGCCTGCGTTTCTGATTTTTACCATCCTTATATTCCTCTCCAAGTTTTGAAGCATCTATCAGCACAACCTTGTCTGTTTGTTTTGAATTATCAAAAAACAATACTGATACGTTCGTTCCTGTATTAGCAAACACATTTGAAGGCATACTAATACAGCCATAAACAATATGTTCATCAACAATATGCCGTAGTATCTTCTTCTCCACCCCCGACTTTGCAGTTATAAATCCAGTAGGAACTACAATCGCACCTTTTCCAGTTGATTTCAATGAATTAAGAACATGCTGAATGAACAACGTATAAATTGCCATACTCTCTTTCTTTTTTGCGGGTACTTTCGGAACTCCCGCCCAAAAACGAACAGGCATTGCTGCTATACGTTCTCTTGTATCTGAGAAATCCATCTTAAAAGGAGGATTTGAAACTACATAATCAAAAGTTCTTAATTCTTGTCCATTATCACTCTTGTGGTATGGGGCAATCAACGTATCTCCCTGAATTGCGTGATCAAGAGAAGATACCAAACTGTTTAGGATAAGATTAAGTTTTAACATTTTATTGCTTCGCTGTGAAATATCCTGAGCAAAAATCGTACACTTATCTTCGCCAATTTTATGAGCAAGTGCCATCAAAAGTGTTCCTGTTCCAGCTGATGGGTCATAACACTCAATGCTATGTAAATCAGTTGCATTTCCAACAAGTAATCTTGCCATAATCGTTGCAATAGCGTGAGGCGTATAATACTCCGCATACTTACCACCGCCTGCGGTATTGTAGTCCTTTATCAAATATTCAAATATATCTGCGAAGAAATCATAATGTTTTTCAAATGCTTCTTCAAAAGAAAAGTTTACCAACTTATCAACCAAAGCACGGGCAAAAGGTGCTCTTGCTGTATCGTCCGTTACATACTGTGTCAGCTTTTCAAAAAGCGGTATTTTCGTATTCTGAGCAGTCTGAGTTGAAAATATATCAATGTTCTTATCTGCTATATCTGTCATCGTGCTGTCAAAGATTAAATCAAAATCGCCTTTTGCCTGCTGATTCCACAAATTAGCAATAAGATGGTCCGGATTAAGCAATGGAATGTCTGAAGGCAAACTATCAAAAATATCCAAGCGGTCATCTTCTGACATTTTTGCATAAACAAGTTCCCATTTTTCAGCATTTCTAAGAACCGGACTTACTTTTTTTACTTCATATCCGAACTTATCATTAAGGAACTTATAAAGGAAAACCTGTGTGATAATTTTATATTCGTTACCATCGTTTCCCATACCATAGGTCTGACAAGTTGCTTTTAAGGCATCTATCAACTCTACGGTTTTTTCTTTTATCGTCTTTGTTTCTTCCATTGTGTTCTCCTTTATGCCATCAAATAAGACTGGTTGTACTGATCAAGATACTGTTTTGTAATCCTATTCTGTATAAATACTCTATCCTCACGAGCACTCGTTACTCCCAACTTATCAATGCCTGCTTTTATTTGTGTCATAACCGTTCTCTCAAAGTATGCATCTTTCTTCAATATATCATTTCTGTCGTACACTTTCTGGTCAATATCAGACTTAATAGAAAGCAAAACATTCATAATAGACATATCATACTCTGAAATAATCGGCTGTTTATTTGCTGCTTTTCGAGCAAGATTTTCTTCTCTAATTCTTTTATGAACCCTTGCAAATTTCGCATCCCCATTATATTTTCTCACCAAAACCGTATTTTTCTTCTGCAATTCATCAAGCTTTTTTAAAATATCCTCCAGTTCCTTTCCTTGCTCCTCAATCTCAGATACACTCTTAGGTTCAAAACCATGTTGCTTGAAGCGAAGCAAAAATGCTTCTTGCAAAGTAATAAACTCAGGGTCATCAGGATCGATATTTTGAGTAAAAGCACGAACAGTCCGTTTATACTTTTCTGTTACTGCGTCTTTACCACCGACGATTTTCAATTCTTCCTCACTGATTTTGCTAAAATTAAAAGTAATATCCTCCATTGCTTCATTGACAAGGAACTTTATGGTGTCATCACTTGCAAAAAGTTCCTTCTGGTTTATGATATCAATATGATGTTGTACCTCTGAAATCAATGATGGTAACTTTGTTAATTCCATCTTTGCAAACGTTTCCTTCAGCTCATCATCACCAAAAGTTCTTACCAAATTACAACAATCACGAGCAGCAATAAGAATTTTTTTAAGTTTAAGCAATTCCTGCTTATCCTCAATCATGGATATTTCTGAACTAAATTCTTCTGCATTATCTGTGGTATAGTTAAAAAGAACCTGTTGTACTTCCTGCATTTGTTTAATGAGTTCTGCAGGGTCTTCAATAACCTGTTTGAATGTATCTGTTTCATTTCCCACACCGACTTCATTCGGATCATTAAAACGGTTCAGCTCTTTGAGATATGCTTCATTTGTTTCCTCAAAGTTCCTTTTTATATTTGCAAAATCAATAACATATCCATAATGGTTTTCTTTATATGGTCTGTTGACTCTTGTAATTGCCTGCAACAGATTGTGGTCTTTCAATTTTCGTCCAAAATACAGACGTTTCAATCTTGGTGCATCAAATCCTGTAAGAAGCATATTGAAAACGATAAGAATATCAACTGTCATATTGTTTTTGAAATCATCAATAATCTTATCTCTTGTATCCTTATCATCACTATCGTGAAGTATAAGTCCAGCTCGCAAATGGCTTTTCATAGAAGCATCTTTATTAAGTTCCGCTTGAATTTCATCAAAATATGCAAACAGCTTCCTTGCCTGCTCACTTGTTTCACAAATGACCATGCCTCCGAGCGTATTATCTCCCTGAATTTGTCTAAATCTCTTTAGGTCAGAAATAATATATCTAAGCAACTCTTTGACATAGTTATCGTGTTCAACAATCTGACTTTTCTTTACATCTTTCTTTTCTACCAAGATTTCAAGTTTTTCATAAATTTCAGAAAGTTGCTCCTTGTATTGAGTTTCTATATCCTCACGGATAATTTTCAGTGTATATCCATCTAAAATTGATTTGTCATAATAGTATGTATGAATATAATTGCCAAAAACTCTCCAAGATTCTCTTTCTTCTTTCAAAAGCGGTGTCCCTGTCAACGCAATCTTTATCGCATTTTTATCCGCATCAAGAAGATTAGCCAAGAATGAACCTTCTGGTTTATATCCTCTATGTGCTTCATCAATAATAAACACTCTCTGCAAATTCGTTGCATACGCAGGAAGATCAACTTTTGACCTATCTTCAGCAAAACGCTGTATATTTACAACTGTAATTTCGGGTTTCCCCGTATTTCCCTCTTGTGCTTGATTGTTACGGAACTGCTCCATAAGTTCAGCACGAGAACTCGCTGTTTTTACAACCAATCCACGAGCTTCAAATTCTTCTGAAGCCTGCTTAAGCAAATCAAGACGATCAACAATAAAATAAAACTTTGCAACTTTATTTTTCTTACTGAAGTAGTCAGAAAGAACATAAGTAAGATAATAAGAAAGTGCCGTCTTTCCACTACCTTGAGTATGCCATATAACACCTGAATTAACACCTTCATCAAGCTTACTTCTTACTGTTAACGCTGCAAACATCTGTTGATAACGCATTATATGTTTCTGCTCAATAAACTCTATCTTTCCATTTATTTCTTTATGAAAACGAACATAGGCAATTCCATATTTCAATATAAATAACAATCTTTCAGGATTGCACATAGATGTCAATATACGATTGGTCGGTGTATAAGTATCTAAATTTGTTTGATATTCCGGAGAGGTATGAATAACCTGACAATTAAAATCAGTCAATATCTTCTTTTCAACAATCGGATCAATATCCTTGTATGGGAAATCTGCATTATAAGGTGCAATATTCAAATTAGTGGGATTTTCTTCCCTGAAACAGTTGAACGGTGCAGACTGTTTTGCCGTCGTACAGTAGAATGCCCCCTGAACCGGAACAATACCGCCCATAGTGTCATATTCCATATTATTTGAAAAAATCATCAACTGCGTAATGTTCAAAAATCTCCTAAATTTCTTATTAGGAAATCTCTTTTTGTTCATTCTCTTACTTTCTGCAACCATCCCACCATGATTATTCGGCTTCTTTACTTCAACAAATACAAGTGGAAGTCCATTTACAAACAATGTAATATCAGGTCTAAATTCATCTTGATCACGCTTACAAGTGAACTCAGCGGTAAAATGATACGTATTATTCTTTGGGTTCTCAAAATCCACCAACCTAACAGGCGAAACAGACGATAAGCGCTCGTAAAAACTACGTCCTATATCATCATTATCTAATTCCTGCCGAATGTTTTTCAATGTCTGTTCTACTTCTTCTGCATGCGTAGGGTTAAGTCGTGCAAACTGCTCCTTGAAAACATTGATTAAAATATTAGTATCGGGATCATATACTGTACCTGCCATATCTTCGGTTATTTTTCCAAAATATCTATAACCAAGTCGAGTCAAATGAACCATCGCTGGCATTTGAACACGAGTTGCCTCATTAAACATATTTTTCTTACCTCTTGCCGTCATCTTAAGACCTCCCCTTATCATTCGTCTAATATGACTTCACATACATTATCAATATTACAATGACATATTTTTTAATTACTCATTTATATCATCATATCACAAATAATCTATTTCTTCAAAATACACGAAAAAAGAGACTTTCCTAATTAGATCATATACGATCCTATCTGGAATGACTCTTTTTTATTTCTTACTTTAATTTTTACTGGATAAGTAATTCCTGAGATATGCTCTCCACTATTATTTGCATGATAACATCTTTAGCTAATGTACTTCTCATTTCTCCAATTTATCTTACAAACTTTGTGCAAAAATACAGACCCAAATAAACAATACAAACTTCAGTAAAATGATAACGATTTCGTTACCTTTTAGTTTCTTACCTGAACCCAGATGAATGTTTTGTTTCGGGCACACATCTACACATTGCATACAGTGGATACATTCCCCGCCATTCTTCTGGTCCCTTTTGATCTGATAATCTACTGGGCACTTGATCTCACATGCACGACACTTTGGAATGCAGCTGCTTCGGTCTCTGTCGAGTACGGAAAACGGCAATACCGGTAACCATGCAAAGATTGCTCCCATCGGACATAGATATTGGCAGAAAAATCTTTCTTTAAGGCACATACCCACCAGTATAAGTACAAAGATGATCCATCCGGCGAAATAACCGGCATCTGGGATCTTACCTGTGTACAACATGGAAAATACTTCCCAAGGACTGGTTCCATGGAACTTTTTTGTAAATCCTAATGCATAAATCAACATTAAGACTAGTAACACTATGTATTTCATTTTCTGAAGTTTCCGTCCAGTTTCTTCTGATACCCACGGAAGCTTCTTTTTCAATTTTTTTTGAATCCATTGAGATAAGGCATACATTCCATCTCCCAAGGTTCCAAATGCACAGGCATATCCGCAGAAGAATCTGCCAAACAAAATGGTAAATCCACATAATGCGATCAGCATTACAAGAAATGCATTCTGTTCAATCGGCTTGCCTGCCCTGATCTGTTCGATCACATACCTCACACCAGAAAATGCTGATGTATATAATGCCGGCATCCATAGGAAAAAGATGATCTGAATGATCTGCCGGGTAAGGCGTCTTAAGTCTCTCTTTTGTCTAAGGTTCATTATGACGCCTCCTTCAAAGCATTTCGTACCGCTGCAATAATACCTTTTGAGCTGTATGTTGCTCCGCTGGCTACATCAACATCGGCTGTCTGCTTTTGTTTCATTGTATCTATGATTTTTTTTGCATTATCAAAATATGCACTATCTTCATTTTTCGCTTCTTTGATCTGAATGTCATCGATGGAACCATTTTTTATGGTCACACTCACAACAATCTGACCACCGAATCCCTGACCGCTGCCTTCATAGGTTCCATCTTTCCATAAACCCGAACCACTGTTCTCAGCTGCGATCTTCGCTTCTTTTTCTGCCCGGATCGTTGCAATATTATGATATGCAAAACATACTCCAACAATCAGCACAAGGTTTAGAAGTCTCATTAAGAAATGCTTGTATTTTTTTAATTGTTTCATATCTCTTTTTTGTTCCTCTACCTATTGGTTAATCTTTGAAATTGCGTTCTTGTATGCATTGATCAAGGCATTGCTTGAACATGTTGCTCCTGTTACCACGTCATAATTTTTTGAAGTATCTAAACCATTTGCGATCAATTGAGGAACTATCTTTTTTTCCGCATCCTTATACCATGATTGCATGCTTTTATCTGACCATTTTATATTTTGGATTCCTTTTACTTTTCCATCAGATGAAACTACAACTTCTAAAGTAAGATCATATGCGTCAAAATCTCCATCTTCATCTGGCTCACATACTGCACTTCCTGTATACGTTTGATCTGTCGGTGTTGTTGGTACAGTTGTTGTATTATCCTCAGATGAATTATCAGTATTCGTATTATTATCATTTGTACTATTGTTCGTATTATTTGTTTCTACTGTAGTTTCCGTATCTTTTTTCGCCAATGCTTTCTTTAACGCATCTCTGACTGCTGCCATGATACCTTTTGAACTATATGTAGCACCACTAACTGCATCAACTTTATCTGTATCTGCACTCTGCATTGCAATAATACTAAATGGAACTTTGGACCATGCACGTTCAAAATATGCCGCATCATCTTTTTCATTTTTAACAAGTTTAATCTCTACGATCTTGCTCTTCTTAATGCGGACACTGACAGTGATCTTTCCTCTGAATCCTGTTCCAGTTCCTTCGTAAACACCATCTTTGTATGTTCCTGATACTTTCTCTGTTGTATCTTTCTTCGTTGTGTCCTTTGTTGTAGATGTAGAACTGCTGTCACTAGATGATTTATTAACGGCCGCTTTGCTTAACGCATTACGCACGGCTTTGATAATACCATTGGAACTAAATGTAGCCCCACTGACAGCATCTACATTTGTGCTCTGCTTCTTAACCATCAATGGAAGTAAAATACCTTTTGCACGGTTAAAATACGCTGCATCATCATGATTTTCCAAAATTTTAATTGATTTGATCTTATTCTTTTTGATTGTCACAGAAACTTTTACAGTACCATGATATCCAGCGGCTGTACCAACAAATGTACCATCTTTATATGTTCCTGATTCATCCGCTGTACCAACACTTCCTGCAGATTTTGCAGATGATCCGCCTGCTTTTACAGATGATTTATCTTCTTCCCCTGTTAACGCGTTTTTTACTGCCTTAATGATTCCATTTGAACTGTAAGTTGCTCCACTGACAACATCAACTTTTAAGGACTGTTTTGCCAGAATATTTTTGATCACACATACTGATGCACGATTGAAAAATGCAGCATCATCGGAATTACTTAATACTTTGATCGCTGTGATCTTATGATCTTTTACAGTAACTGAAACTTTTACCAAACCACGATATCCGTTTGCCTGTCCTTCATAAGTTCCATCCTTGATCTTGCTTAGATCAATATCTCCGGCATTTGCTTTTTTTGTTTTCTTTTTTGCTTGTGTCGTTGCAGCTTCTACCTGATTCTCAGAATTATTTTTTGATTTTTCTGATTTTGGTGCCGTATATCCAAAAACACTGTTTCCAACCAGACTGATCACAAAAATCGCAGGCACAAACTGAATCAGATTGACTTTCTTTAACTGATCAATAATCTTCATTTTTGTTTTCCTTCTCTTTCTATCTGTTAACGTTTTATTTTTTTACTACTGTAAAATCACTATCTGAACTAAAATGATCTTTGATTCCCTGTGAAATATATATCTTATTATTTTCATCAACAAGGATCATATTGAATTCTTTGCTGTGTTTCTTCCAGTAGGAAATAGCTTTATCCTTCCCCATAACAAACAATGTTGTTGACAATGTATCAGATAATGTACCATTTTTACTAATGATCGTTACTGATTTCAGGTCTTTTTCGGATGGTTTTCCGGTTGCTGGATCAATGATGTGATGATATGTCTTTCCATCTTTCTCAAAATATCTTTCATATGCTCCAGATGTAATGACTGCTTCATCAGCAGCTTCATATGCACCGATCATACTCTCTGTATCATCTGGTGACTGTACTCCAACTTTCCATCGACTTCCATCTGTTTTTGTTCCGATTGCCTGCACGTTACCACCAAGACTGATCACACCGCTTTTCACACCATCCTTTTTATAGATTTTTGCAATTCTTTGTGATGTGTATCCTTTAGCAATTCCTCCAAGATCAATCTTCATATTCTTCTCTAATGTCACAACATTTGTTTTCTTATTAATTTTGATTTTCTGACTATTTACATTTTTCAGAAGTTTTTGAATTTCACTGTCCGATGGCACACGATATTTCTGTGTCGGGAATCCCCATAATTCCACGATCGGATAGATAGAAATATCAAAAGCATCGTTTGATTCTTTTGACTTTTCCTTTGCAAATTCAATCAATTCTAATGTCTCATCAGATACTTTCATTTTTTTCTTCTGATTCAGCTGATAGATCTCACTGTTTTTATCTACCGCTGACCATAGCTGATCTAATCGCTCAATCTCACTCTTGGCATCATCCACTGCTTTTTGCGCATTCTTTCCATATGCTTTCAGATTCATATAGGTATCCATGGCAAAAACTTGTGCACTTGCTTCCTGTGCACTTGCTTCACTGCTTGTCTCTGTCTTCTTTGCGTCCTGTTTCTTGGCACATCCAGCGAACGATAATCCCACTAAAACACTGATCATCGCTATACATATTAACTTTTTTAGTTTCATTTATTTTATCCTTCTAGGTTAGTATTTACTAACCTATAGTTTATAATTTTTTTGCTTTTGTTTCAAGGATAGTAATTGAGGTTTTTTTTCATTAAGAAAATACTTTGCCATTCTATAGTAATTTTATATAAAAAAGGTTCAAAAAAGGAACTGTCTTTTCTGACAATTCCTTTTTTGACGTTCTATTCTAACCATTATTTCTTAATCTCATAGTATCCATTTGTCTTCTTAGTACGCTTGCTTACTTTGACATAATACATTCCTTTTTTCTTTGGAAGTTTTACTGTCTTTTCTAAGTGTTTTGCAGATGTTTTTACTGTCTTAACTGGTTTTTTCTTACCTTTCTCATAGATCGTAAACTTAAATCCACCTTGATCTGCAACTGTTAAAATCTTCAATTTGCTTTGCTTTTTGCTTGATTTTACAGATACTTTATACCAACGTGCTGCTTTTTCATTCGTTGTATACATCTCTGTTGCATTTAGATTCTTTGCTTTGGATTTCTTATAGGCAACTTTCTTTTTGGCATAATTTTTTGTCGTATACAACATTGTATTGAGCTGCTCTTTTGGAGCCTTCAATACTAGTCGGTAGTTTCCTTTACTAAGTCCATAACCTACTGCAATCTGTGTTTCGTCTTCGTTTGTTGGTTTAAATGACTTTGTTCTTCCGATTGTGATCCATTTTCCTTTTTCATTTTTCTGAACTTTATAGCTTGTATTTCCACCATCTTCTACCATGGATGCAACAACAAAACCTGCAAATCCTCTTTTTGTCATTTTAAATGTGTGATAAGTTTCTTTTTCTTCACCTTTTTGCATATTGAGGTCGTTTTTTGCTAACCTGCCACATTCATTTTGTAATACGTAAGCTGTGATCAATCCTTCTTTACAGTTCTTTGGAAACTCTATATAATAAGTTTCTCCTGCATTTACCTGCGCCTTTACATAGGACAGCGGCAATTTCTTGATCATTTTCTTATTAGAATCGTATAGAATTGCTTCCTGTTTATTATCCCCAACAACTGCCAGTCCTAAAGCTCCTGATTCTACTGGAGTGAGCTTGATCAGTTCTGGATTTTTAAAATAATTCTGATCATAATATTTGATCCCGCCAGTCAGCGCATAATATAGCGCATCTTCAAGAGTTCCAAATTTGTACGCTTTAATTTCTTTTTGATTCCATTCTGCCGGCTCTGTTTTTCTTGCTGTTTTCTTCATTACTGTTTTACTAGGAAAATATGATGTAGCTGCTTTTGATGCTAAGCCATCCGCTGCTGATACTTTTGCCTGTGGACACAACATCGCTGCTGATATAACTGCTGCCATAAGAATACGAAATGACCTACTTTTCATTTTTTTCATCCTGTTTCCCTCCTTGTGATTCTTAATATGTATACGTTCCCAAATAATATGCCCCTGTTGTTTTGCTTGTAAGTTTCGTAACTTTCACATAATACATTCCTTTTTTCTTTGGAAGTTTTACAGTCTTAACTTTATCATTCTTTGTGACTTTTACTGTTTTTAATCGTTTTCCCTTTTGATAAACACGGAATTTAAAACCTCCGCCTACAGAATCTTTGGACAACGTAACTGCTTTTCTTTTTTTGGTAGATGAAACAGAAACCTTATACCAACGGGCTGCTTTTTCTGTGGAAATATATATACTGTCAATATCTGATTTTAGATGGATCGCTTTGGATTTCTTATAAGCTGCCTTTTTCTTTGATTTATCCCTTGTATATTCTACATTAATGATCTGATCTTTCGGTGTTTTTAACGCCAGACGATATTTTCCTACCTCTAATCCATAGAGCACTGTACTGTCATATTTATCTGGTTTTACCGTTGTGCTGTATCCGACTTTTTTCCATGTCCCATTTACATTTTTCTCAATGTATACTCCAACTTTTTCATGTTTCTTTCCGATGGATGTAATATCAAATTGTACTTTTGAGCGTTTTGCTACGGAAAATGGATGATAGGTTGTTGTCCCTTTTCCAAGTTCATAATAACTTTTCTGATTCGCCATGGAAGTAAATTCGGTTTTGATCACACCAGTTAAAATGATCACTTTGTCTATCTTCTCTGGCAGTTTTACATAAAATTCATCTCCTGTTTTCACGATACCTACATATTCTTTGTCCCCGCCATCATTTAAATTATTTACTATAATTCTTTTCTTTGACGCATCATATACTGGTATTTTTGTCTCATCATTACTTACGACACCAACCATAAACAGCCCTGGATCTGCAACTTTGATCTTTACCCAGCGGTCACTGCCTTTATAATTCTTATTATATAAATGCATTCCACCGCTCACCAGATATTTCATCATATCTACTTCTGAATCAAACTGATATGCAGTCAATTCCTCTTTGTTCCATTCTTCTGGTTCAACATATCTGGCTGTCTTTTTCTGTGTTATCTTGTCTGTATTAATATTTGTCCTTACATTTGCAGATACTGATGGGCTACACATTGCAATGCTTAAACCTGCTGCTATCAGAACTGCTCCCATTTTCTTGATTCCCCTTCTTGCCATAGAAATTCCTCCTTATATTTTGATTTGGATTAATAATATCCTATTTCATACGTTCCATTTGTTTTCTTTGTAAGTTTTGAAATTCTGATATAATATGTTCCTTTTTTCTTTGGCATTTTCGCTATCTTCGCATTTGCATTTCCTGTTACCTTAATTGTTTTAATTGCTTTTTTCTTTCCCTTTTTATAAATCGTAAACTTGTATCCTCCAGAAACCGTATTCTTTCCAAGATTCAGAATTCTTTTCTTCTTTGTAGATGTAATACTTATTTTATACCATCTTGAAGTTTTCTCTCCTGTTGTATATATATTCGATGTTTGTCCATCCAGTTTGATCTTCTTTGCCTTTGATTTCTTATATGCTACCTTTTTACTTTTAGAACTGCTTGTATATGAGACTGCATTTAACTGTGTTGTCGGTGCCTTGATCGCTAGACGGTATTCTCCTTTAGTCAATCCATGAACAAAATCATCATCATAAGATGCTGGCTTGATCTTTACCGTATTATCGATTCTTTTCCATTGTCCGTTTTCTTTCTTTTCGATGTGTGCACAAGTGATCTCGCTATTTCGATTGATCGCTGAGATGTTAAATTCCACCGCAGATCTCTTTGTAATTGAAAATGGATGATATGTGATGCTTCCCGTTCCTGATTCATAATAAGTATCTGATGCTTTCATAGATCCAAATCCATCTTTGATCACACCTGTTGTCACAAATATTTTATCAATTTTTGCTGGCATTTGAAGATAGAAAACCTCACCCGCTTTTGCAAGCTTTCCATATTCCAGATCTCCATCAGATGTCGTTTGAGCTAAAACTTTCTCCTTCGTTGAATCATAGAGCTTTACCTTCTGTGATCTATTTCCATCTGTTTGTGTTGCAATTGTAAAATACCCAGAATCTGCAACCGTAATTTTGATCATATGATCTTTTTCCTGAAATTTATCATTGTATAGATGAGTACCACCTGTCTGAAGATAATTTTCAAATTTATCTGTAGAGTCAAACTGATATGCTGTGATTTCTGCATAATTCCATTCTTTTGGAGTCGTATATCTCTCCTGCATTTGCATTCTCTGTCCCGCATAAACTGTCATCTTTGGATAACTCATAGATACTCCGATCACTGCTGTCATCATTAATGTTGCTGTTTTCTTCAAAATCTTTCTCATGTCTATCATCTCTCCTGCTTGATCATTCTATTCCTTCATTATTCGTCACAAATAACCTGATCCATCAAAATATCATGTTCTTCCGTTGGTACCTGATCCATCATTAATTCTTTATAACATACCAGAATCTTCGGAAATGTTACTCCATCTAAAAAACGGTCATAAAATCCTGCTCCATGTCCAAGTCTGCGGCCTTCTCTATCTGCACTTACACAAGGTATCACCGCCATATCAATCTTCTCTTTCGATAAGATTGGACACCTTCTGGATGGTTCCATGATTCCATATGCCCCTTCCTCAAAATCATCTAAAGCATAAATCTGTCTTACTTCCATAATTCCTTTCCCAATACATAATGGAACTCCGACATTCTTCCCCTGTTTTAGTGCCAATGTTATCAGCTGCCATGTATCAACTTCATTTTTCATACTTGCATAACAAAAAATAGTTTTTGCCTCTCGAAATTCTTTTAGCTCTTTTATCTGTTTAAAAATCGACTGATCTGCTTTTTCTATATAATTTTTATCTAATTTTTTCATCCATTGTTTTACTTGTTGTCTTGCTTCTTTTTTCGTCATGATGTCCTCCAGTTTTTATAAAATTACGCACAAAAAATGAACCTAATTTCTTAGGTTCATTTTATCACAATTTTCTTTCATTGTATGCTATTTCATTATAATGTTTTATATAATTCCATGATTTTCTCGCCAGTTGCAACATCTTCTGAAAATGCAGTCGCGCTTCCTGCTGCTGTCCCCATCTTCAGTGCTTCATTATAATCTCCATTACTTCTTAAATATCCTGTGATAAATCCTGCTACCATGGAATCTCCTGCTCCTACAGAGTTCTTAACTTCTCCTTTTGGACAAGGTGTTACATGAACTTCTCCTTCTTCTGTGATCAGGATCGCCCCATCTCCTGCCATGGAAACCAATACGTTTCTTGCACCTTTTTCCTGGAGTTTCTTTGCATACTCAACAATCTCATCATTTGTCTTTAGCACAACATCAAACATTTCTCCTAATTCGTGATTGTTTGGTTTGATCAGGAATGGATGATATTTTAATACATTTAACAACAGGTCTTTTGTTGCATCTACAACGATTCGGATATCTTTTCCCTGCAGACGTTCCATGATTCTTTCATATACATCTGATGGAAGTGTTGCTGGAATACTTCCTGCGAGAACTAAAATATCTCCATCTTCTAATTCATCTAATTTCTTAAACATCTGCTCTAATTCATCATCATGAATAACTGGTCCTAATCCATTGATCTCGCTCTCTTCGTTGGATTTTACCTTAACGTTGATACGTGTCATTCCTTCACGAACTCTGATAAAATCTGGTTTAAATCCAAGTTCTTTCGCTCCTGATTCAATAACATCTCCTGTAAATCCAGCTATAAATCCAAGTCCTACACTATCTACTCCAAGATTAGCAAGCAGATGTGATACATTAATACCTTTTCCTCCACAGAAAATGTATTCTCTTGTTGTCCTGTTAACCTGTCCTAATGTCAGGTTATCAACTTTAATTACATAATCAATTGCTGGATTAAATGTTACTGTATAAATCATGAAAATACCTCCTCAATGTTTGTGATTCTTTTGAACTCTTTGTTTTCTAAATGATCTGTAATGATCTCTGCCTTCTTCAAATCCGCAAATTTAATAGTTGAGATCACATTGAATTTGCTTGCATCCGAAAGAATATATCTTTTCTGACACTGTTCCATCGCTTTCTTCTTAACTGCTGCCTCTTTCTGATCTGGCGTTGTAAATCCCCGCTTCATATCAATTCCATTTGTTCCGAAAAAGCCCTTGGTAAAGTTATATTTATCAAGCTGTTCTAATGCTTCTTCTCCGACCAATGCTTCTGTTACCGCCTTAATCTCTCCTCCGATCAAATGGACCTTAAATCCTGCATTCATTAGTTTTCTCGCATGTGTGATCCCATTTGTCACATAAACAACGTCATATTCTTTGAGATACTCTAACATCATCTCTGTCGTTGTTCCTGCATCAAGATACACGATATCTTCTTTATTGATCAAAGATGCTGCATATTTTGCAATCTCTCGCTTCTCTTCCTGGTGTTTCTTTGACTTGGTTATGACTTCTTCTTCTCTTGATAACACAGACTTGACCGCAGTAGCTCCTCCATGAACCTTAATCAAAAGACCTTGTCGGTTTAATTCCGTTAAATCCCTTCGTATCGTGGACTCTGAGGTGTTCAGTTTCTCTGTCAGTTCTACCACGGTGACTGACTGTTTCTCTCTTAAAATCTCTAAAATGCGTTCAAATCGCTCTTGCGCTAACACAATATCACCTCTTTTCGCTTTTATTTAAGTATATCACAAATTCAATCATAGTCAATCATTTTCTCTCATTTTCAATCACGTATATCCTTCATAATTTGTTCAGATTTTCAAAATAATTTGAACACATTTGATTTTTATACTAAATGGCATAAGGAGGTACAAGAAAATGAACAGAGCAAAGAAAAACATTCTCTCAGTTATCGTTACATTATTACTGACTGCTTGTATTGGCTTTACAGTTTATCAGATAAAATCACAGAATACACTACCAGCTGCTCCGACTAGACAGATGCAGCATCAACAGCCTAGAGTTAATTCTGGAAGTTCTACTGACAAAAGTTCGTCATCAGATGATAATATTATCAAAGGGAATAATTCAAACAGTAACAATAGTCCCAATAATTCAAACAATAGTAACCAGCAGACACCACCTGAGAAACCATCTGGATCTGATTCCAATTCAGGTTCAAACTCTCAGAAGAATAAGCGACCAAAAGCTCCATTTACGAAGATTGCAACAAAATATATTGTTTTATTAGGGACTGAAACTTTCTTCTGGGTTTTAAGTATCTTGTATTTAATCTTTACAGGATTCCATAAGAGATCCTTTAAAGAAGCTTTCACATCATGGAAGAAGTTTACAATCTGTGGTCTTTCTTCTATTATATTAACCTGTGGGTTAACTTTCGGTGAAACTTATCTTATAAAACAGTTATCTACACCTGCCCAGATGCAGCAACCTGGTAACGGATTTGGTGGCGCACCTTCCGGCAATCAGCCTAGCAACGGTTCTGGATCTTCAAATTGAGATAATGACAGTGCATCAGCCAAAGCTACTGCCTCAAAAAAAGAAATGACAGATTTTGATCTTCTGTCATTTCTTTTTACTTCTTTCTCTATTTTTCTTTCAGCATACTCTTGCTTCCTAGATAAGTTGCGATCATATATCCAATATAAATTACGATCACAATGATCAATGACTGAGCTGCTGCTTTTGTTATATTAATCTGTCCTAACGTTGATATCAGGATTTTTGCTGTTTTGATTGCTACATAAGAATGGATCAACGCCAAACTTAAAGGCAGACAAAAATACAATATGATCTGTGCTTTGATCGCATGATTGATCATTTTTTGCGAAGTTCCGATTTTACTTAATAACTGGTATTTTTCAATATTATCTGCATTCTCACTCAATTGCTGTAATGCAAGTACCGCTGCACATGTAATTAAAAATACAAGACCGATATATATTGCAATGTATGTAATGATCGTACTTAAGCCAGTACTCTGTTCATATACTTCCTCTTTTGAAATTATCGCTGAATATGGTGAATTTGGCATCTTACTATTTATGATCATCTGCTCTAAATATTCCGTATATTTTCTTGATACTTTCTGTGCATTTTCCTTCCAGCTCAGATTTAAATATAATGTAGAATGATCAATCTTTAATGACTGGATGATTTCATCATTTAAAATGACTGTTCCCATATCTGTTTTAGCTGCTGTCACCATATAGGTATCTTTTTGTAAGCCATATTTCATTTTATATGTTTTTCCATCCAATGTAAGTTTTTGTTTATCACTAGCTGCCTTTTCCATTATCGGTATCAGATTGCCATAATCACAATTCAATATATATTCATCTGATTTCAAGGTTAATTCTTTTTCTCCGATTGCTTTTCGGATTTTATTATATTCAGATAGTTTTGCAAAAGTTAGTGGAGTCTCATAAAGTTTCTTCACATAATCTTTTGTATAATCTGAATACTTTTCTCTTCCCTTTAATAATGGCTCCATTTTATATCTGCATTTGCGAAATGTACCATTCTGATATATTGTGATCGGTAAAATTTCTTTTGCATCTTTTTTGATCGTTAATCCAAGATCATCTAATTTCTTTATAAACTTTTGCTGCTGTTCTTCCTGATATCCTTTTTCCGATAATCCATAAAAAGTACAATCAAACTTTGTCATATCTTCTAAATCTGTTTTCACTGAAGACGCCAATCCACTTCCTGTCGCAAATGCACTAATTGCTAAAAACAACATCAGGCAAAGCATTGACATAGAAACAAAAGTTGTTGTGATCTTTGAATTAATCTGTCTTAGCACAAACATATTTAATCCATTATAATAAAATTTCTTACTTCTTTTCGCCAGTTCTAATAAGAATCCTGATAATGAAAAGAAAAAGAGAAATGTTCCTGCTATGCCAAGTAATACGCTGATCTTAAAATCATTATCCACAGCAAGCATCTGGTTTTTTTGAATTAAATGATATGCTATTCCAAGAATCCCAATGGATATCAAAAACAAAACGACCGACAATATAGGATTTTTTAATCTTGTTTTCTGATTTTTCTTTGCTGAATTCAACAGATTGATCAGTTTATATTTTGATATCGTAATTCCATTAAATATCATCACAATGATAAAAATAATTGCAAAATACAAAATAGTCTGAATAAATGCAGTTTGTGAGAAAACAAACTTAAACTCTTTCATCTGAACCGCAAACATCTTTGCTGTCAACATCGCAAGTCCTTGTGATAAAAACACACCTGCAACCAATCCTGCGATCAATGCAAAAACACCGATCAGCAAAGTCTCGATCAGCAGAATCTTTGATACCTGTTGTTTTTCCATTCCTAACAACAGATAGATTCCCATTTCCTTATGCCGGCGCTTCATTAGAAACTGATTTGCATAAACAATCAGAAATCCAAGAATAATTGCAACAAACACAGAAATTCCATTAATGATCACAGACATTAGATGCATCATTGATTTCTGGCTTGCATTCAGTTTTAAAACTGCCTGCTGTGCCTGAACGGAATTAAACATATAAAACAAACAAATTCCAAATGTTAATGTCAGAAAATAGATCGTATAATCACGGATACTTTTTTTGACATTACTAAATGCGATCTTAGAATACATTTGTACTGTCACCTCCAAGCAATGTCACAACTTCAATGATACGGTCAAAAAATTGTTTTCTTGAATCATTTCCACGAACCAATTCATTAAAAATCTTTCCATCCTTGATAAATAAAATACGTTTACAGTAGCTGGCTGTAAATGCATCATGTGTTACCATCAGAATTGTTGCATTTAATTCCACATTCATTGTTTCCATACTGTCAAGCAGCATTCTGGCCGCCTTGCTGTCCAAAGCTCCAGTCGGCTCATCTGCTAAGATCAGAGATGGATTTGTAACCATCGCTCTGGCACTTGCCACTCTCTGCTTCTGTCCTCCTGACATCTGATATGGATATTTGTTTAGTACTTCTGTGATCATCAATTTCTCTGCGATCGATCTGACTCTGTCTTCAATTTCTCTTACAGGAATTTTCATGATCGTAAGTGCTAATGCAATATTTTCAAATGCTGTCAATGTATCTAACAAGTTAAAGTCCTGAAAGATAAATCCTAATTCCTCACGTCTGAATCTTGAAAGCTGTTTTCCTTTCAATTTTGTGATATCCATTCCATTGATCATAATATTTCCTGCAGTCACCTGATCGATCGTTGAAATACAATTTAATAACGTTGTCTTCCCACTTCCGGAAGCACCCATAATTCCAATATACTCCCCTTTCTCAACCTCGAAACTGATTCGGTCAATTGCTTTCGTAAGATTCGCCCTACTTCCATAATATTTTTCTATATTTTCTACTTTCAATACAGAACTCATTTTTCCATCTCCTTATCTTTTTGGTTTCTCTTATTGTCTTGTCTATAATATACCAGTAAATACTCTTCACATCCATCGAACTTCCTTACACAAAACTTACAATTTTGTCATATTGCTATTTTATCAAAAAGCTACTATACTAAACTTAACATGACTATATAAAGGAGGGACTCAACATGTTTTTGAAAAATGAAGATGTAAAAATTGGCACAATTCCTGATGCAAATGGTTCTGATAATCCATTAAAGAAAATGGAATTCTTAACAGAAAAAGAAATGAAAGACAGCAGCCGTCTGTTCGGAAAAGTCATCGTACCACCTGGTTCTGCTCTCGCATACCACACTCATGAAGGCGAAGGAGAAGCTTACCATATTCTTCAGGGAAAAGGACTTTATAATGATAATGGTACAAAGTATGAAGTATATCCAGGAGATACTACATTCACATGTGATGGAGCTGGACATGCCATTGAGAATATCGGAGACGAAGATCTTGTATTTATGGCACTGATTCTTTTAGATAAATAATCTGGAAATCTAAAATATAGAATAACATGTAAAGAGGTGTCTATTTGTTTAAAACAATAGGCACCTCTCTGATTTATCTTAAAATTTATGAAATTCTGGCTTCATCTTTTCAAAAGTATAAATTCCTTCAAAACCAATATCTTTTAAAATCTTCTGTGACTCCATTACGCAGTCACCGATCCGGTCTGCATTATGTGCATCTGATCCAATCGTAATGATCTTACCTCCCATATCATGATACAGTTTCAGAATTTCTTTTGATGGCATCAGACTTTTCAGTTTATATGCACGGCTTGAAGTATTAAGTTCAATTCCTTTTCCGTCTGCGATCACAACTTCAAAAATCTGCTCGATCAGATCCTTAATCTTTTCAAATTCGATTTCTCCTTGCTTATCATATCGTTTGATCACATCAAGATGACCAAGAATGCTGTAATCTTTGTATATTTTAACAACATCCAAAATCTCCTGATAATACCTTCGATTGTATTCTAACTGTGTCTTTCCTTCCTGTGGCTCTTGTCTCCAATATTCTTTATTTTCAACTTGATGACAAGAAAAGATCACAAAATCAAACGGATACCGCCTGAATGTTTCTTCATACGCTTTCGTCGTATGCGTCTGAATTCCAAATTCTATTCCTGTCTTTAATGTAATCTGCCCTTTATACTTATCTTTCATTTTTTCCATCTCTTCAAAATAAGCATCATAATCACAATTAACGACGGTTGGCACATCATAATCCGAATGTTCTGTAAAACATAGTTCATCCATCCCTAATTTGATTGCTTTCTGAATCTCAAGTTCCATTGGGAAATCTGTGTCTTCACTAAAATGTGAATGTACATGATAATCTGCAAACATTGTAAACCTCCTGTCTGATCATTCGTCATTTAAAAAGATCATAGAATTTCTCGGGAAGCCGATCGTTACTTTCGTGTATTCTTCTTTAGATTTGATGTAAAAACTTAGTTGTAATTTACTGCAAAGTTTCTTACACAAATATAATCCCATCCCTGTTGATTTTTGATAGTTTCTTCCTGTAGTTCCAGTATACCCTTTGTCCGTGATCCTTGGCAAATCTTTTGGTGAAATTCCAATTCCATTATCTCTGATTTCCAGGAAAATCTGATTTTTTTCACTTCTTGCACGAAATGATATTTCTGCATCTTCTTTTTTATATTTTACAGCATTACTGATAATCTGATTTAAAATAAATAAAATCCACTTTTCATCACTAAAGATTATCTGATCCAGATTCTCTATTTTAATTTTTATTTTATTCCCGATCAGACTTTTTGCATTTGCTTTTACCGCATTTTCTACCACTTCTTTTAAACTTAACTCTTTCACAAGATAGTCTTTCTCTACACTATTACTCCTCGCATAATACAATGCCTGCTCCAAATAATAATTGATCCGCTGCATTTCTTCATCCATTGCCTGTGTGATCTCACTTGGATGATTTTCAAGAATGAGCTTTGCTGCTGCCAATGGTGTTTTTACTTCATGAATCCACATTTCAATATATTCTCGGTATCCTGCTGCTTCTGTCTTATATTTCAATATCTCATCATTCATAGACTTATTGCACATCTGTAATGTTTCATAGAGGAACTCTCCTTCTTCAAAATCTGGCAATTCTAACATTTCTGTTATCATACATTTTTGTTCCAGTATATCCAGTTTTGCTTTCACATTTTTATAATACCGATATTTTTTCATATACCGATGGCATAAATAAACTCCTTCCAGAATCAATCCGACCAACAGCAAATATATCATAAGAAAATAATTCACTTCAAAAATAAAAAGCAAAACTTCCAACAATCCCAAAAATATAAAGTGCATCAAGATCTGGACATACTCCATTCTAAAAAAATCTTTGATCTTCATATCATATATCCTTGCCCTCTTTTTGTTTTTATAAAATCTTTCAGCCCAGCTGCTTCTAATTTTTTTCTCACTCGATTTATATTCACTGTTAATGTATTATCATCAATAAATTCATTTGACTGCCATAAAGATTCCATTAATTGATCTCTGCTTACAATATTCTCTTTATGTTGCAACAATGTATACAATATTCTTATTTCGTTTTTACTAAGCTCAATCTCATGATCTTTATAAATAACAGTACTGTTATTCAACTGTAATTTTAAGCCTTTATATTGTAAAGAATCATTCACCGTTTCTTTCTGTGTCCGTTTCAACATTGCCGAAATTCTCGCCAATAAAATTTGTGTATTATATGGTTTGGTAACAAAATCATCAGCTCCCAGATTTATGCTCATTAACTCATCCATCTCACTATCTCTGCTAGTAACAACAATGATCGGTACTTCTGATTTCTCTCTGATTGTTCTGCACACATAATAACCATCATAAAACGGAAGATTAATATCTAATAAAATCAGATCTACGTCTTCTCTCAAGCAATCTTCAACAACGGTATCAAAACGATCTAACGCTATGATCTCATATCCGTATTTACTTAACAAAATCTTTAATTCATTTCGAATTGGTTCATGATCTTCCACGATCATAATCTTTGCTTTCATTTGCTTCCTTCCCACCTTTCCTTAAACCTTTCTTTATCGTATATAATATCATAAACCTTTGTAAAAGAAAAAGCGCCTCATATCTTGAGACGCTTTTTTGAATTCTTATTCTTTATTTTTTAGGCTGCAGAGATTCTTTTCCACCCATATATGGTCTTAAAACTTCAGGAATTGCAACGCTTCCATCTTCTTTTAAGTTATTCTCTAAGAATGCGATCAGCATTCTAGGTGGTGCTACTACTGTATTATTTAATGTATGTGCAAAGTAATTTCCATTTTCACCTTTGATACGGATGCGCAGTCTTCTTGCCTGTGCATCACCAAGATTAGAACAGCTTCCTACTTCAAAGTATTTCTTCTGTCTTGGAGACCAAGCTTCTACGTCAACAGATTTTACTTTCAGATCTGCTAAATCACCAGAGCAGCACTCTAATGTACGAACTGGGATATCCATAGAACGGAATAAATCAACTGTATTCTTCCATAATTTTTCATACCAATCCTTGCTTTCTTCTGGTTTACATACAACGATCATTTCCTGTTTCTCAAACTGATGAATTCTGTAAACACCACGTTCTTCAATACCATGTGCTCCTTTTTCTTTTCTGAAACATGGAGAATAGCTTGTTAGTGTTTTTGGTAATTCTGCTTCTTCTGTTGTTGTATCAATAAATTTACCGATCATAGAATGTTCACTTGTACCGATCAGATATAAGTCTTCGCCTTCGATCTTATACATCATCGCATCCATTTCATCGAAACTCATAACACCTGTTACAACATTGCTTCTGATCATGAAAGGTGGTACACAATAAGTAAATCCACGATCGATCATGAAGTCTCTTGCATAAGCAATGACTGCAGAATGTAATCTTGCGATATCTCCCATCAGATAATAGAATCCATTACCTGCAACTTTTCTTGCACTGTCAAGATCGATTCCATCAAAACTTTCCATGATTTCTGTATGATATGGAACTTCAAAATCAGGAACAACTGGCTCACCAAATCTTTCAAGTTCTACGTTTTCACTGTCATCTTTTCCGATTGGTACAGATGGATCAATGATATTTGGGATTGTCATCATGATCTCTTTGATCTTTTCTTCAACAACTTTTTCTCTTTCACTTAATTCTTCAATACGATCAGCAGATGCTGTAACCTGTTTTTTTACTTCTTCTGCTTCTTCTTTTTTACCCTGTCCCATCAGTGCACCGATCTGTTTGGATAATTTATTACGATCCGCACGAAGTGCCTGAACTTCCTGTTTAATCTCACGGTTTTCTTTATCCAGTTCAATGACCTCATCAACTAACGGTAATTTGCGATCCTGGAATTTGTTTTTGATGTTCTGTTTTACTACATCTGGATTTTCTCTTAAAAATTTAATATCTAACATTTTTTCCTCCAATTATTTATTGATACATTTTTCTAATGTCAATTTTTCCTCATTTGATAATGCTACTTTTGAAGCACCATTTCTAATTTCTTTTGCATAGACATAAGTTGCATTTTGACTGCTCATTCCATTTAAAAGTGTTCCATTATTATTATGGTCAAGTAATGCAATTACAAAACTTGTTTCTCCACCCATATCAGAAAATGCATTATATTTATAGACTTCCATCTTAGAAAAACTACTCTTATGCTCTTCGTCAATTCTCTGTATTTCCTGTTCAAGGAAGTCTTGTTCCACAATGATCTCATTTAATTTATCAAATCTTTTAACGATACTTTCCTCTAACGATTTTCCATCTTTCCCAGATAAAAACTTTTCGTAACGTTTCTTTAATTTTCCAACTTTTACTAAAGCAACGATTACAAGGATCAGTGCTAAAAGTAATACTGCTGCAAGCCCAATCACTACATATTCCATGCCTGCGCTGTTAAAAAAATCTGTCATCTTATGTTCCTCCTAAATTGATCTGATCATATCCACGATACGTTCTAACTCATCGCGTGAATAATACTCAATTTCTATTTTTCCTTTATTATTCTTCTTATTTTTGATACTGACTTTACTTCCTAGAATCTGTTTCATAGATTCTTCTAATTCAGTGTAAAGGAAATCATGAACATCTTTTTCTTCTTTTTTATTTTTTTTGATTTTCTTCAGATCTTTTACCAGCTTTTCAATGTCTCTAACACTTAATTTTTCATCAAAAACTTTCTGAGCAATTTCATATTGTTTATCCTTATTTGAGATTGCTAATAAAGCTCTTGCATGTCCTGTGCTGATCATCTCTTCCTCTAGCATCTTCTGTACTCTTGAATCTAGTTTTAAAAGTCTTAATGAGTTGGTAATTGATGCACGACTCTTACTTACTTTCGTCGCAACTTCATCCTGTTTTAATTCAAATTCTTCCATCAATCGCTTATAAGCCATTGCTTCTTCGATTGGATTTAAGTTATCTCTCTGAATGTTTTCAATCAGTGCAATTTCTACAATTTCATTTTCATTGTATTTTCTGATCATAACTGGAACTTCATTCAATCCTGCCTGTTTTGCAGCTCTCCATCTTCTCTCCCCTGCAATGATTTCATAGAAATCATCCTTTGGAGTGACGAGAATTGGCTGCAACATTCCATACTGTTTAATAGAATCTGCAAGTTCCTGCAACGTATCCTCATCAAACTGATTTCTTGGTTGATCTGGATTCGGCTCAATCTTATCAATTGGTAAAGTAAGTTCCTTTTTCGTTTCTTCTTTTTTCTTTGTTTTCGACGATCTCGAAACTTTTTTCTTCACCTGTTCAACGTCTTCTTCGTCAACGATTGGTGCTTTTGGAATCAGCGTATTTAGACCTCTTCCAAGTCCCATTTTTTTTGCTGACATTAATTTTCACCTCCATTTTCGATAACTTCTTCTGCCAGAAGGTCGTAACTTTCTGCTCCTGAAGAACGAGGATCATACAAATTGATTGGAAGCCCATGACTTGGTGCTTCTGCCAGACGTACATTTCTTGGAATGATCGTTTTGTAAATATTCTGATTCAAATACGATTTTACATTTTCAACAACCTGCAATGACAGATTGGTTCTGGCATCATACATTGTAAATACAACACCTTCTATTGTAAGATCTGGATTCAAACTCTTCTGAATCAATTCAATCGTATAGATCAACTGAGTTAATCCATCTAATGCATAAAATTCACATTGAATTGGAACGATCACTGTATTCGCTGCTGTCATCGCATTGACCGTTAGCATTCCCAATGCTGGCGGGCAGTCAATAATTATGAAATCGTATTCTTCCTTTACTTTCTCAAGATTATGTTTCATGATGAACTGCATCTTATCAACGGTCATCAATTCGATCTCGGCTCCGGCCAGATTTCGATTTGCTGGAAGTAAGGATAAATTATCAAACAAGTCTTTAACGATACAATTCTGTATCTTCTCTTCTCCTGTGATCACCTCATAAGTTGTCTTATCCAGCTCGTTTTTTTCTAATCCCAAGCCACTGGTGGTATTCCCCTGTGGGTCCATATCAACGAGTAAAGTCTTTTTCCCTCTTGCAGCTAATGCTGCCGAAAGATTTACCGCTGTCGTCGTCTTTCCAACTCCACCTTTCTGGTTGGCAATTGCAATAATTCTTCCCATTTTTTTCTCCTTTTGAACAATATTATAACACTAATTATTTTTCATTGCTACATGTTTCACGTGAAACATTTATTAATTTTTGTGCAATTTCACTTTTATAACTATTAAGATTCTTTTCGTTTTTATATTGAATGTTTCACGTGAAACATTTATTAAATAATCAATGCATACTACTATTTTTCAAGAAGAAAAATGGAGTGTCTTCACAAATAAGAACACTCCATAATTCCACATATTTTTTAAAATCTTATCATCTGCTTTTTATTTACTCAAATTTGATTTTATTACATTTGTTCAGGGCACTGAATTCCTAACAGATCCAAACCATCTTTAATTACTTGTTTTGCTAAAATCACAATCTTAACTCTTGCTTCTTTTAACTTCTGATCTTCAACATTACACTGGTTTTCATGATAGAAACGGTTAAAACTTTGAGCTACTCCCATTACGTATCTTGAAATCACAGATGGTTCTAATCTATCTGCTGCCACTTTGATGACTTCAGGGAATCTTTCAATTTCTTTTAATAATGCAACAGATGTTTCATCTGTTACTAAAGATGGATCGATTTCTCCGACTTCTGTGATTCCTGTCTTTCTTAATACACTCGCTGCACGTGCATATGTGTACTGAACATAAGGACCTGTTTCCCCATCAAAACTGTGTATCTTCTCCCATGTAAATGTTACATCTTTAATTCTCTGATTGTATAAGTCATTAAAGATAATTGCTCCAATTCCAACTTTCTGTGCAACATCCTCTTTATCCTTCAGATCTGGATTCTTCTCTGCAATAATTTCTCTGATCTTAGATACTGACTCTTTTAAGATATCTTCTGCATATACGATATTACCACTTCTCGTAGAAAGTTTTCCACCTTCTAAGCTTACTAATCCATATGGTACATGAATTAAGTTTTCTTTTGCCCATTCATATCCCATTAGCTCAACAACTTTAAATACTTGAGCAAAATGTAATTTCTGCTCTAATCCTGTAACATAAATACATTTATCAAAGTTGTATTCTTTCTTACGATAGAATATAGCAGCAAGATCACGAGTTGCATAAATACTGCTTCCATCTTTTTTCATAACCAGACATGGAGCCATATCATATTCATCAAGATCAACGATCATTGCTCCTTCACTTTCTTTTAGCAGATTCTTTTCTTTTAATTCTTCTACAACTGCTGCTGTCTTATCACGGTAGAAACTTTCTCCTGTATAATGATCAAAATCCATATTCAACATCTTATAGATTCTCTTATATTCTACCATACTGATATCTTTGAACCATTCCCAGATAGATAAGGCTTCTTCATCTCCTTGTTCCATCTTCGCAAACCATTCACGCGCCTGATCATTTAATGTATCATCTTTCTCTGCTTCTTCATGGAATTTCACATAGATTCTTAACAGTTCTGGAATACCTTTTTCTTCAACTGCTTCTTTACTTCCCCATTTTTTATATGCAACGATCAGTTTACCAAACTGTGTTCCCCAGTCACCTAAGTGATTGATTCTTTCTACCTTATATCCAAGCTTATCAAAAATATGATATAAAGAGTTTCCAATGATCGTTGTTCTTAAATGTCCCACGTGGAAGTTCTTTGCAATGTTTGGAGAAGAATAATCAATACATACTGTTTTTCCTTTTCCAATTTCCTGTGCACCATAAGTACCGTCTACCTTTGCCAGTACTTCTTTTACATAATTCTCTTTATTCAAGAAGAAGTTTACATATGGTCCCATTGCTTCTACTTTTGATACATCTTCACTTGCAGGAATCTTTTCTGCAATCTCTGTTGCGATCATATTCGGAGCTTTACGAAATACTTTTGCTAACTGGAAACATGGAAATGCAAAATCTCCCATATCATCTTTTGGTGGAATTTCAAGAATTCCATCGATTTTTTCTTTATCTAATTCTTCAATTGTTTGATCTAATAGATCAATAACTTTATTTCTCATAATCTTCCCTTTCTACATCTCTATCATAGTCTGGATCACCACTGCATTTGTTTTCCATCGTTCAATAGAAAATTCTTTTGTTAATTTATTTTCTAAAATAGAACGCTTCTCATAGAAATCTTTTGCATTTTTTATCACTTTTGGTTTTGCTTCAATTTTAATTAATATTTTATATTCATCAATATTTATTTCAAAATTGAGAACAAAGACACCTATCTCATTTAAAAGACTCTCCAACACTGCCTGAAAACCTTTTAAAAATGAAAATGTCATGCATACTTTTGAACTCTCTGATGAGTCCTGATAATTGATACGTTGTGTTGGATAAAGTTTTTTGACGTATCCCATCAACTGTTCAAATGCTGGAACAAACAATATTTTCTGATCTTCCCTTTCCGTAAATTCTTCTGCAAAAAGGCAAGTCTCTTCCAGTCCCTTCTGGTAATCATGTAATTTTGTTATCTTTTCTTCTTTTTCACGCAGGATCATCTGAAATTCATGAATCTCTTTCTCAATCTGAATCATATCCTCAGAAACAGGCTGCTTCTCCTCCTCAATCTCCAGTGGAAGCGGAGAAAATACCTTTCGGATCTGATAGATCTTCTGTTGATTATTGATCGCACCTTCTTTTTCATTCTTCTCCTGAATCATATCCTGCATCTTATGATTCAGTTGATTTCGATCAGTTTTCAATTCCTGAATCTGTTCTTCCAAATAGTCATATATCTGATCGATCAGGTGACTTTTATCTTTGTTTTTTTCCATAATTTTCCCACTTTCTTTTTATCATAAACGATAAGGAAAAGAAATGAAAGTATAAACTTCTAGCAAATCGGTTCTTTTGTCGGCAATCCTGCTTTTCTCGGAAAACGTTTTGGTGTTGCTTTTGTCTTATGAATCTTTAAGATCGTTCTCGCCATATCCGTATCCGGAATCTCAAAAGAAATAATATCCTCAATGCTGCCGCCTAAAATTTTCACTGCTTTCTTTGAGTTTGTTGCTTCCTCTTTAATATCTCCTGATTTATATGGCAGAAAATATCCATCCTCTTTTACATAAGGAAGACAATATTCTGATAAAACTGTCAGATTGGCAACAGCCCTTGAAACAACATAATCAAATTGTTCTCTATATTCTTTTTGTTTTGCAAAATCTTCCGCTCTTCCATGAATCGCTGTAATCTTTTCAAGTCCAAGTGCTTCTATCACTTCATTTAAGAATTTAATACGCTTATTTAAAGAATCCAGTAACACGATCTCCAATTCCGGAAATGCAATCTTTAATGGAATCCCTGGAAATCCTGCACCTGTTCCAAGATCAAGAATTTTCTGATCAGTTAAAGAAACTTCACTCTTGATCAATGCAAGACTATCAGCAAAATGTTTATCGATCACTTCATTCTTCTCTGTGATTGCTGTCAGATTCATCACTTTATTCTTCTCAACAAGCATCTCATAGTATGTCTCAAACTGCTCTAACTGATGATCACTCAATTCAATTCCAAATGCAGCTGCTTTTTCTCTTAATCTCTCCATCTATTATCTCCTGTGGTGCATCTGTTCCAGATAAATCAGTAATACAGAAATATCCGCTGGTGATACCCCTGAAATTCTGGATGCCTGTCCAATGGAAGATGGGCGGATCTTTGATAACTTCTGTTTCGCTTCAATTCGTAAACTTCCAACATCTTCGTAATCAATATCTTCCGGAATTCTCTTCTTTTCCATCTTCTTAAACTGTTTTACCTGTGACAACTGGCGTTTGATATATCCTTCATATTTAATATTAATATTTACCTGTTCTTGAACATCCAGATCATACTCTGGTCTCTCTGGATCGATCGGTGCCAGATCCATATAAGTAAGCTCTGGTCGACGGATCAGTTCTGTCATTTTAGCAGATGATTTTAATGTTGTACTTCCAAGCTCTTCGAGCAATGACTGCACATTTTTAGATGCACCCACATTAATATCCTCTAGTCGTTTCATCTCATCTTCAATCTGCTGTTCTTTTACTAATAATTTATCATATCTTTCCTGACTGATCAGTCCTGCTTCATATCCGATCTTGGTCAGACGAAGATCGGCGTTATCCTGACGAAGCAACAATCGATATTCTGCTCTTGATGTCATCATACGATATGGTTCCTGTGTTTCTTTTGTTACCAGATCATCAATTAAAACTCCAATATAAGCCTGTGAACGATCTAAAATGATCGGATCTTTTTCTTGCAGTTTGCGTGCAGCATTGATACCTGCCATCAGACCCTGTGCTGCTGCCTCTTCATATCCTGAACTTCCATTAAACTGTCCACCAGAAAATAGTCCGTCAATCTCTTTAAATTCCAGGGAAGCTTTTAGCTGTGTCGCATCAATACAATCATATTCAATTGCATAAGCATTTCTCACGATCTTAGCATTCTCTAATCCTGGCACACTGTGATACATCTTATACTGTACATCTTCCGGCAACGAGCTTGACATACCACCAACATACATCTCATTCGTGTATTCGCCCTCTGGCTCAATAAATACCTGATGTCTATTTTTATCTGGGAATTTCACGATCTTATCTTCGATCGATGGACAGTATCTAGGTCCTGTTCCTTCAATTGCACCAGAAAATAATGGTGATCTGTGAATATTCTCTTTAATGATCTCATGTGTCTCTTCTGTCGTATAAGTTAACCAACAGGAAATCTGATCTCTCTTAATATCTTCTTCCTTATTTGTAAAACTGAATGGAACAATTCTCTCGTCTCCAAACTGTTCTGCCATCTTAGAAAAATCAATTGTATTCTTATCAATTCTGGCTGGTGTTCCTGTCTTAAATCGTCTCATAGAGATTCCATGACTCTTCAAAGAATCTGTCAGGTAATTTGCTGCCTGTAGCCCATTTGGTCCTGTATGATTGCTGACTTCTCCATAAATACAGCGCGCCTTTAAATATGTTCCTGTCGTTAAGACAACAGCTTTCGCATAGTAAACAGCTCCTGAATATGTCTTAACACCTTTAATCTTCCCATCTTCGACAAGAATCTCTGTAACTTCGCCCTGACGAAGTGTAAGATTTGGTGTATTCCCCATTACCTGTGTCATGGAAATAGAATACATCTTCTTATCTGCCTGTGCTCTTAAAGAATGCACTGCCGGCCCTTTCGATTTATTCAACATCTTAGACTGTAGATAGGTCTTATCAATATTTTTACCCATCTCACCGCCCAATGCGTCAATTTCTTTTACCAGATGTCCTTTGGAACTTCCTCCAATATTGGGATTACATGGCATCAATGCAACACTATCCATACTTACCGTAAAACAAATTGTTTCAAATCCCATTCTGGCTGCTGCAAGTGCAGCTTCGCATCCAGCATGACCTGCACCTACAACAATGATATCATATTTTTCTTCTAAATTATTCATCTTTATTTACCCATACAAAATTCTGCAAAAATCTCATTTACCAGATCTTCTCCCACAGATTCTCCTGTGATAAATCCTAGATGCTCATATGCATCCAAAAGATCAATGGAGAAGAAGTCTTCCGGCATTCCATCTTCAATACTCTGCAACACCATAGAAAGACTCTTTAAAGCTTCACTTACTTCTGTTTTATGTCTCATATTCGTCAAATAAATCTCATCATTAAAGGACACATGTCCTTCAAAGAAAATATCCTGTATCAGCTGATACAATTCTTCGATTCCAGTCTGCTCTTTTGCTGAAATCTGCACAATCTGCTCAAATCCTTTTTCTTTGAGATCTGATACCTTCACAACCTGATCAAGATCTGCTTTGTTTAATAATACGATCGTCTGCTTATCTTCGATCAACTCCATGATTTCTTCATCATCTTTTGTTAATGAATCTGAAGTATCCACAACATACAATACAAGATCCGCTTTTGTCAACAGATCTTTTGCTTTATCCACACCGATCTTCTCAATCAGATCATTCGTATCTCTGATTCCTGCAGTGTCAATGATATTCAACGGAATCCCTTTAATCTGAATAGATTCTTCTAACGTATCTCTTGTTGTTCCTGCAATATCTGTGACGATCGCTCGTTCTTCTCCAAGTAATACATTTAACACAGATGATTTTCCAGCATTCGGTTTCCCAACGATCACTGTCTGAATTCCCTCTTTCAGAATTCTTCCATTATCAGCATTCTCCAAAAATTCATTTAACTGATTTATGATCACTTCGATTTGATCTTTCAATTCATCTGAAAATCCGTCCACACTGTAATATTCCGGATCATCTAATGCAGATTCAATAAACGCCACACTGTGAATGATCTGTTTTCGAATCTCTGTGATCTTCTTTCCTAACGCACCCTCTAACTGCTTTAAGGATGTGCTCATTGCAAATTCATTCTTGGACTGAATTAGATCCATAACTGCCTCAGCCTCAGAAAGATCGATCCTTCCATTTAAAAATGCTCTCTTTGTAAATTCTCCCGGCTCAGCTGGCGTTGCTCCTGCCTTAAATACTGCTTCCAGAACCTTCTTCATAACAACCACACCACCATGGCAGTTAATCTCAACAACATCTTCTGCTGTATAAGAATGAGGTCCTTTCATAACTAATACAATACATTCATCTAGCAATGTGCTTCCATCATAGACATGTCCATAATGCGCCGTATATGTCTTTACATCTTTGATCTTCTTATCTTTTTTCTTCGGTTTAAATACTTTTTCAATAATATCAAGTGCCTCATCTCCACTGATCCTGATAATTCCAATCCCACTGTTAGTCATTGGAGTGGCAATTGCTGCAATCGTATTTGATTTCATATAATATACCTCAAAAAAGGGCTGCCTAAATTAAGGCAGCCCTATATCTTATTTTTTAAGCATAACAACAACTTTACGATAAGGATCCTTACCTTCGCTCTTTGTGATCACTTCTGGATCTCTCTGCAATGCAGAATGGATGATTCTACGCTCATTTGGATTCATTGGTTCTAAGTAAATAGGTTTCTTATTCTTCTTTACTTTATAAGCAATGCTTCCAGCTAATTTCTCTAAAGTCTGCTGTCTTCTTTCTCTATAATTTTCTGTATCAAGCTTGATCTTTACAAAAGAATCGCTTTCTTTATTCACATAAAGACTGATAAGATACTGCAGGGCATCCAGTGTCTGTCCGTGCTTACCGATCAATGCTCCCATCTTCTCTCCAGATACATTGATGTTTAATACGTTATCTCTGCGGTTGTAGTAAAGATTCAACTTTGGATCAAGTCCCATTGCTCTTAATACTTCATCTAAATACTTCTCTGTATCCTTGATGATCTGATCAATGTTTTCTGGTGTTTTATTTTTTCTTGGTTCCTTTGCAGGAACTTCATCTTTCACCTTTGGACTCTTCTTAGGCTGACGATTTGGTTTCTCATCGGCCTTCTTTGATGGCTTTTTCTCAGCCTTTTTCTTTGGTTGTTCTTTTTCTATTGTCTGAGACTTTGTAACTTCTGTCTCTTTTTCTTCTTCTTTAATTTCAATGATCACAGGTTTCTTAAATAACCCTAAAAATCCATTACTACCTGAATCGATCACTGTATACTTGAGGTCTGTACTTGGAATTCCTAACTCCATTGCAGCATTCATAACTGCATCAGATTCAGTTTTACCAGTAAATCTCTTTGCTGACATCCTTATTTACCTCCCTTGTTTTTATTGAGTGCATTTGCTTTTGAAGCAATTCCTCCTTTAGAATTTCCTGAATATTCAATATTCTGTGTTGATTTCAGGTTTGCACTCTTCTTGATATTAGAATCTGCTCCTTGCTGTCCCTGCTGTTCTGCTTGCATTCCTAACATCTTTTCATATAGAGAAGGGCCTTTTTTCTTTTTCTTCTTTGCAGCCTTCTCACGGCTCTTTTCAATAATCTTATCCATATCAGTATGATCATAATGATAATTAAAAGCAACCTGCTGAATATACTGGAATAATGCACTTGCTGACCAGTAAAGACCGATACCGATCGGTAATGAAATACACATTACAAATGACATTAAAGGCATTGTGTACATCATACTTTTTGTCATTCCTGCTCCTGGTGTGCTGTCATCCATTTGTGTTGTAGACATAGATGTCTTTGCACTTAAGAACTGGAAGATAAAAGATAATACTGGAATGATCAATAATGGTGTTAATCTGAATCCTGGTGCTGAATTTAAATCCATACCTAAGAATAAATTTGGTTTAAATTGTGCATCTCTTGCAATCTGAGGAATATAAGTATTAACTCCACGGATTACATAATACAGTGCCATGATGATCGGAAACTGAATTAATGTTGGTAAACATCCACCTGTTGGACTCGAACCATATTTTGCATAAACCTTCTGCATCTCTTCCTGCTGTTTCATCATAGATGCCTGGTCTCTCTTATTACGATATTTTTTTGTGATCTTATTAATCTCTGGCTGCATATGCTGATTGATCTTCATAGATCTCTGCTGTTTCATAGTAATAGGTAATAAGATCAATTTAGAAACCAATGTAAATAAAATAATACATAAACCGACATTATAGATTCCCATTGCAGCTAATCCATCATAGATTGCTCGAATGATCCAACCAAAAATAATTACAAACGGAGCTAAGATTCCTCCGTTACCCGTGCTCTGCTGGGCTTGTGCTAATAACATCATTTTTTGCACCTTTTTCCTTTCCTTACTTCCGGAACAGGGTCATATCCGCCTTTTGAAAATGGATTACATCTTAATATTCTAAAAATTGCCAAAAGACTTCCTTTGACAACCCCGTGTTTCTCCAATGCTTCTATGGCATATTCCGAACAAGTCGGAACATATATACATGTTCCTCTTCCCTTTAATCTCGATAAATATTTTCTGTAAAACCTGATAATGGATATTAAAATCTTCTTCAATTGTAATCAACTCTTCTTCAGATGATGCAAATCTATCAGATGTAGAAATGCACTTTCAATTGTATGGTAGTTCTGTCCTTTTGCAGTTTGTCTTGCAATTACTACCATATCATATCCTGTTTTCAAATTATCCTGATTCAAACGATAGCTTTCACGAATTAAGCGTGTAGTTCTGTGTCTGACTACACTGTTTCCTACTTTTTTACTTACTGATATTCCCAGACGGTTATATTCTAGATCATTCTTCCTATAATAAAGGACCAAGTACCTGTTGGCTTTGGAGTTTCCTTCATTATATACCATCTGGAATTCTCTGTTATTTCTTAATGAATGATAATTCTTCATGGTTCTCTTCCTTATTAATAGAGAAAAGAAAAGGTCACATCTCTGCGACCTAAGCTGATAATCTATTTCTTCCTTTTGCTCTTCTGCTCTTCAGAACTTTTCTTCCGTTTGCAGTGCTCATTCTTTTTCTAAATCCATGAACCTTAGATCTCTGTCTTTTCTTTGGCTGAAATGTCATTTTCATGCTAAAACACCTCCTTAACAAAATTTTATGATTATATATCTGAATAATATATTCGTAAAAACATCACTCCTATTATAGACAGAGAAACGCCAAAAAGTCAAGTAAATTCTAAGCTTTTTTCACTTTCTTATAGAATTTCATATATATTGTGTTTTGCGCACAAGTTATCCACAATCTGTAGATAACTTGTGTATAACTTGATGATAAAATGTGAATTATAAACACATCATTTGTCAAATTCCTTTGTTTTCTCTCGTTTTTCGACATGTGTATAATGTGGAACAACTTATCCACAATATGTGGGCAACTTTTATTTTTCGATTGAAAAAAAAATTTTTTTGTTATACACTATATGCATAGTGCCGTATTATGCACATTTATAAAAATATGATTTAGAAAGGGATTTATGTTATCCATGAAAAACGAAATTGAAAAAATTTGGGATGATATATTAGTCAAGCTTGAGCAAGAGCATGACGTCTCCAGTGCTGCGATCAATGCCTGGATTAAGCCATTACATATCAAAGATGTCCAATCAAATAAGATCATTCTGTCTCTGGATGCAAAATACGATGAGCGGGGTATTCAGTTTATCAAGAAAAAAATGTACGATTTTTATATTTCCCTTGCTATTTCTGATCTGACAGGAAAGAAATACGATATCGAATTCGAACTTGAAAAAGAAGGAGAAAAACCACAAGAAACTCCTGCTGCTACACCTGAACATGATAATAATAACTTAAATCCCCGCTATACTTTTGATACATTCGTAATCGGCGACAATAACCGTATGGCACATGCTGCAAGTATTGCTGTTGCGGAAGCTCCAGCGGAAGCCTATAATCCGCTGTTTTTATATGGAGGTGCTGGTCTTGGAAAAACTCATTTAATGCACTCCATTGCACATTATATTATTGAACACAACAGTTCTTTGAATGTTTTATATGTAACAAGTGAAGACTTTACAAACGAAGTCATCAATTCAATTCAACATAAAAAACAAGAAGAATTGCGCAGCAAATACCGCAATATCGATGTTTTATTGGTCGATGATATTCAGTTTGTTATTGGTAAAGAAAGTACTCAGCAGGAATTTTTCCATACTTTTAATGCACTTTATAACTCTAAAAAACAGATCATTCTTTCTTCTGATAAACCTCCAAAAGAACTGGATGTTTTAGAAGAGAGACTTCGAAGCCGTTTCAGCTGGGGACTACCAGTTGATATTCAGCCTCCAAACTATGAAACAAAGGTTGCGATCCTTAGGAAACGTGCGGAATTAGACAATATTTATATTGATGATGAGATTTTTGACTATATTGCTACTCATATTAAGTCTAATATCCGTGATCTGGAAGGTGCATTAAACAAGATCAAAGTTTATTCTAAATTAAATAAGAAACCGATCGACCTTGAATTATCCAAAATCGCCCTTCAGGATCTGATCGACAACAAGCCAAAACAGGCTATTACACCTGAATTGATCATGCAGACAGTTGCAGAACATTTTAATATTCAGACAAGTGATATCATTTCCAAAAAAAGAAGTCATGATATCGCCTATCCACGCCAGATCTGTATGTATTTATGCAAGAAAATGACGGATCAGTCTCTTGTTAAGATTGGTGAGATCATTGGAAAACGTGATCATTCTACTGTCATTCATGGCATTGAAAAAATTGAAAAAGACTTAGACAAAGACCCTGAATTAAGCAAGGTTATTGATGTTATTACCAAAAAAATGGATTAATTTTTATTTTTTCCACATTTTTTCGATAGTTATCCACATTTTTCGTGGATAACCTGTGGATATCCTGTGTATTAGTATTTTTTCTGAATTTGGCGATGTTGATAAATCTATGATTATCCTCTGATTTTCATCAAGTTTTAAACATTTTATCAACCCTTATAACCCTTTATACTTAGCGGTTTTTTAAGGTTATCCCCAAATCCACAGCTACTACGACTATTACTACGACTTTTATTTATTTATTTAACAACAATCTGACACCGAAAGGAGTTATACACATTTATGAAGATCATATGTACAAAATCTGATTTAGTGCATGCTGTTTCTATTGTTTCCAAAGCAGTATCAAACAACACTACGCTTCCAATCTTAAAATGTATTTTAATCGAAGCAAGTACAGGAAATATTAAATTAACAGCGAATGATATGGAACTTGGAATTGAAACTACCATTGATGGACAGATTCATCAGCCTGGTAAAATTGCAATTGAAGCAAAACTTTTTTCTGAAATCGTTAGAAAATTACCAGATAATGACGTAACAATAGAAACGGATGATCAGTACAAAGCAACGATCACTTGTGAAAAAGCATGTTTTCAGATTATGGGACAAGAAGGCGAAGAATTTCCTTCTTTACCAGAGATTGAAAAAAATCAAAGTATCACTTTATCCCAGTTTTCTTTAAAAGAAGTGATTCGTCAGACAATTTTTTCGATTTCGGATAATGAAAATACGAAATTAATGACTGGTGAATTATTTGAAGTAAAAGATGACCAATTAAGTGTTGTATCTTTAGATGGACATCGAATTTCCATCAGACATATTGAATTAAAAGATCATTATGATCCGTTTAAAGTTGTCGTTCCTGGGAAAACTTTACAAGAAATTGTGAAGATTATTTCTGGAGAAATGGATGAAGATGTTTCAATTTATGTAACTTCAAAACATATTTTATTTGAATTTGACAATACAAGAGTTGTTTCAAGATTGCTGGAAGGGGAATATTATAAGATAAGCCAGATGTTATCCAGTGATTATGAAACAAAAATCACAATTAACAAAAAAGAATTTTTAAATTGTATCGACAGAGCGAGTCTTTTGATTCGTGAATCTGATAAAAAACCAATTATTATCAACATTGTTGACCATTCATTAAAATTAAATATTAATTCTTTCTTTGGATCTATGGAAGAAGAAATTCTGATCCAAAAAGAAGGAAGAGATCTGTTGATTGGTTTTAATCCAAAGTTTTTGATGGATGTTCTTAGAGTGATCGATGATGAAGAAATCAATATTTATCTGGTAAATCCGAAAGCACCTTGTTATATCAAAGATGATGCCGGAACATACAATTATCTGATTCTTCCGGTTAATTTTAATCATTAAGAAAGGACTTTTGAGATGGAAATTAAACTTAAAGATGAATTTATTAAACTTGGACAGGCATTAAAAGCAGCTGGACTTGTAGATTCTGGAGTTGTGGCAAAAATTGTCATTCAGGATGGTGAAGTTCTTGTAAATGGAGAAGTTGAAACAAGAAGAGGAAAAAAATTATATGGTGGCGAAGTTGTATCTTTTGATGGTCAGGAGATTCATATCGTCAAATAGTTTGGAGTAGTATGATTATTAAATCTTTGGAATTAAAAAATTATCGAAATTATGATGAACTATCCATGAATTTTGCGAGTGGAACGAATTTATTGTATGGAGATAATGCCCAGGGAAAGACCAATATTCTGGAATCAATTTATTTAAGTGCGACAACAAAATCACACCGTGGAAATAAGGACCGGGAGTTGATAAAGTTTGAGGAAAATGAAGCTCATATAAGAATTCATTTCGAAAAACAGGGAATTGATCATCAGTTAGATATGCACCTTAAAAAAAATAAAGCAAAAGGTGTGGCAATTGACAAAATTCCGATTAGAAGATCCAGTGATCTGTTGGGACAGATTCCGGTAATTTTATTTTCGCCCGAAGATTTAAAGATTGTAAAGAGTGGCCCAAGTGAAAGAAGAAAATTTCTCGATATTGAATTATCCCAAATGGAAAGATTATATCTGTATCAATTAACAAATTATAATAAAATACTAGTTCAGAGAAATAATCTGTTAAAACAGATACGTTTTCAGAATAATCTGATAGAAACATTAGAAGCATGGGATATTCAGCTCGTAAAATATGGCTCAGAGGTTATTAAATATCGTGAAAAATTTATCAAACATTTGGGTGAAGTTTGTCAAAAGATTCACAATAAATTAACTGGTGGGAAAGAAAAAATTTTACTGGAATATGACCGCGATGTAGGGTATGATAGTTATTTAACGGAACTTGCAAAGAAGAGACAAAAAGATTTAAAATACTCTACAACGACAGTGGGACCGCACAGGGATGATATCAGTTTTATTGTGAATGGGATTGATATCCGCAAATATGGTTCCCAAGGGCAGCAGCGGACAGCAGCGCTCTCTTTGAAGCTGGCACAGATCCAGTTGATGAGAGAAGTGATGAAAGAGTCACCGATCCTGCTGCTTGATGATGTTTTATCTGAACTTGACAGTAATCGTAAGACGTATTTACTAGAGAGTATCAAGGATACGCAGACGATCATTACCTGTACAGGTCTGGATGAATTTATTAGTAAACACCTGCCGATCCAACGGATGTTTCAGATAAAAGCAGGAAAAATTGTAAAGGAAAATTAGGAGGAAACTATGGGTACACAAAAAAATGGAGAATATGGAGCTGATCAGATCCAGATTCTGGAAGGGTTGGAAGCTGTACGTAAAAGACCCGGAATGTACATTGGTAGTACATCAGAAAAAGGACTTCATCATCTGGTATACGAAATTGTAGATAATGCCGTAGATGAATCTCTGGCTGGATTCTGTGATACGATCATCGTAACATTGAACAAAGACGGCTCTGTAACGGTTGAGGATAATGGGCGTGGAATTCCGGTTGGGATCAATAAGAAAAAAGGTGTATCCAGCGTTGAAGTTGTATTTACGATCCTTCATGCAGGAGGTAAATTTGGCGGTGGAGGATATAAAGTATCCGGAGGTCTTCATGGTGTAGGATCTTCTGTGGTTAATGCTTTATCTGACTGGTTGGAAGTTACAGTCTGCAAGGAAGGACATATTCACAAACAGCGTTATGAGAGAGGGAAAGTATGTTATCCGCTGAAAGTTCTTGGAGATACAGATAAAACTGGAACAACGGTTACATTTTATCCAGATGCAACGATTTTTGAGACGATTGATTTTGATTATAATACGCTGAAGAGAAGATTAAGGGAGACAGCTTTCCTAACAAAGAATTTAAAAATCGTCTTAACAGATGATCGTGGGGAAGAACAGGTTTCTGAAACGTTCCACTATGAAGGTGGTATTAAAGAATTTGTGACTTACCTGAACAAGGGGAAAGAAGCACTTTATCCAGATGTGATCTATTGTGAGGGTGAAAAAGATGGTGTGTATGTTGAAGTTGCATTCCAGCATAACGATTCTTACAATGAGACATCCTTAAGTTTTGTAAATAATATCATTACGCCGGAAGGTGGTACACATTTATCTGGATTTAAGATGGCATTGACATCAACGTTTAATGATTATGCGAGAAAGAATAACCTTCTGAAAGAAAAAGAAGATAATTTAAGTGGTGAAGATATTCGTGAAGGATTGACTTCTGTTATCAGTATTAAGATCGGGGAACCTCAGTTTGAAGGTCAGACAAAACAGAAATTAGGAAATAGTGAAGCGAGGGGTGCAGTTAACAGTATTTTATCTGAGCAGTTGAAATATTTCTTAGAACAAAATCCTCAGGTTGCGAAGATAATCTGTGAGAAGGCTGTACTTGCACAGAGAGCAAGAGATGCTGCGAGAAAAGCGCGAGATCTTACAAGAAGAAAGACAGCACTTGATGGTATGAGTCTTCCTGGAAAACTTGCCGATTGTTCAGATAAGAATCCGGAAAACTGTGAGATCTATATCGTCGAGGGAGATTCTGCGGGTGGTTCTGCAAAGACAGCTCGTTCCCGTGCAACTCAGGCAATCCTGCCTCTTCGTGGTAAAATCTTAAATGTTGAGAAGGCAAGGCTTGATAAAGTACTTGTCAATAAAGAAATTCAAGCAATGATCACAGCATTTGGTACAGGAATTCATGAAGATTTTGATATCGAGAAATTAAGATACCATAAGATCATCATCATGACAGATGCCGATGTTGATGGTGCACATATCGCAACACTGCTTCTGACGTTCATATACCGCTTTATGCCGGAATTGATCAAGAAAGGGTATGTATATCTTGCCCAGCCTCCTCTTTACCGTGTAGAGAAGAATAAGAAGTTCTGGTATGCTTACAGTGATGAGGAATTAAACAACATTCTTCAGGAAATCGGACGAGATAACAATAACAAGATCCAGCGTTACAAAGGTCTTGGAGAGATGGATGCAGAACAGTTATGGGATACAACCATGGACCCTGAGAAGAGAATTTTATTAAGAGTAAACCTCGATGAAGATTCAGCTTCAGAGATCGACCTGACATTTACAACACTGATGGGTGATCAGGTAGAACCAAGACGAGAATTTATTGAAGCAAACGCAAAATATGTACAGAATCTTGATATTTAGGAAGGGAGAAACAAATGGACGAGAATACAATTTTTGATAAAGTTCATGACATTGACCTCAAAAAAACAATGGAAAATTCATATATTGACTATGCCATGAGCGTTATCGCTTCCAGAGCTCTTCCAGATGTGCGTGACGGTTTGAAGCCGGTACAGAGAAGAATTCTTTATGCGATGATAGAATTAAATAACGGACCTGATAAACCACATCGTAAATGCGCCCGTATCGTTGGTGATACAATGGGTAAATATCATCCACATGGTGACAGCTCTATCTATGGTGCGTTAGTTAATATGGCGCAAGAATGGTCCACGAGATATCCATTGGTAGATGGACATGGAAACTTTGGTTCTGTTGATGGTGATGGTGCAGCTGCCATGCGTTATACAGAAGCAAGATTAAGCAAGATTTCTATGGAGCTTCTGGCTGATATTAACAAGAATACAGTTGATTTCAGACCAAACTTTGATGAGACAGAGAAAGAACCAGCTGTATTACCTTCTCGTTTTCCAAACTTGTTAGTGAATGGTACACAGGGAATCGCGGTTGGTATGGCTACGAACATTCCGCCTCATAACCTTAGAGAGGTTATTAATGCAGTTATTAAGATCATTGATAATCAGGTTGAGGAAGATCGTGAGACAACGATTGAAGAATTATTAGAGATCATTAAAGGACCGGATTTTCCTACAGGAGCGACGATCCTTGGACGTTCTGGAATTGATCAGGCTTACCGTACAGGCCGTGGAAAGATTAAAGTACGTGCTGTTACAGATATTGAGGCAATGGCAAATGGAAAGCAGCGTATTATCGTAACAGAGCTTCCATACATGGTAAACAAAGCAAGACTGATCGAGAAGATCGCAGCTTTGGTAAGAGAAAAGAAAGTAGAAGGAATTACAGAGCTTCGTGATGAATCTGACAGAAGTGGTATGCGTATCTGTATCGAACTTCGCCGTGATGCGAATGCGAACGTAATCCTGAACCAGTTATATAAACATACACAGCTTCAGGATACATTTGGTGTGATCATGTTGGCACTTGTCGATGGACAGCCAAAGACAATGAATCTGCATGAGATGCTAGATTACTATCTGGCACACCAGAAAGATGTTGTGACAAGAAGAACACGCTATGAATTAAATAAAGCGGAAGAACGCGCACATATCTTAGAAGGATTACTGATTGCACAGGATAACATCGATGAAGTGATCAAGATCATTCGTGGAGCTGAGAACATTCAGGCAGCCAAGCTTGAATTGATGGAACGTTTTGGACTTTCAGATGCACAGGCACAGGCAATCGTTGATATGCGTCTGAGAGCACTGAATGGTTTGGAACGTGCCAAACTTGAAAAAGAATACAAAGAATTGATGGAGCGTATCGGTGAATTGAAGGCGATTCTTGCAGATGAAAAGAAATTACTTGGAGTTATCAAAGATGAAATCGCACTGATCCGTGACAAATATGGCGATGAAAGAAGAACACAGATTGGATTTGATGTTGATGATATTTCCATGGAAGATCTGATACCTAGAGAAAATACTGTGATCACAATGACAAAACTTGGATATATCAAGAGAATGACTGTTGATAATTTCAAAAGTCAGAATCGTGGTGGTAAAGGTATCAAGGGAATGCAGACGATTGATGAGGATTACATTGAAGAACTGTTTATGACAACGACACATCACTATATCATGTTCTTTACAAATACAGGACGTGTATATCGTCTGAAAGCATATGAGATTCCTGAAAGTGGAAGAACAGCCCGAGGAAGTGCGATCGTTAACCTGCTGCAGTTACAGCCAGGAGAGAAGATTACAGCAGTGATTCCACTGGCAGATTATGAAGAAGGAAAATATCTGTTAATGGCAACAAAATATGGTGTTGTTAAGAAATCATCCATCATGGAATATGCAAATATCCGTAAGACAGGATTAGCAGCGATCACATTAAAAGATGATGACCAGCTGATCGAAGTTAAATATACGGAAGATGATGAGGATGTATTCCTTGTAACGAAGAATGGACAGTGTATCCGTTTCCATGAGAGTGACGTCAGATGTATTGGACGAACTTCTATGGGGGTTCGTGGAATCAATCTGACAGGTGATGACGAAGTTATTGGAATGCAGCTTGACAGTCAGGGAGAAGCGTTACTGATCGTATCTGCAAATGGTATGGGTAAACGTACACTGACTTCTGAGTTTACAGCACAGCATCGTGGTGGTAAAGGAATTAAGTGCTACAAGATCACAGAAAAGACAGGTGATGTTGTAGGTGTGAAGGCTGTGAATGACGATAATGAGATCATGATGATCACAACAGAGGGAATTATCATACGTACAGCGGTAGATTCTATTTCTGTTCTTGGAAGAAATACTTCTGGAGTAAAAGTTATGAACGTTGGGGAAAATGTTAAAGTAGCCAGCATTGCAAAAGTCCGTGAAGAGAAGCTTGAAGACGAACTGGGAAAAAATACAACAGAAGAATAAAAATAAAAATCAGGGCGTAGATGAATTGTCTATGTCCTGATTTCGTTATATAATAAAACAATGATACTAAGGTCAAAATCTGATGCAGGTTTATTTGCAGGAAAATTTATGATATTTTGGCAGTAACAATAAAATATTTTTGGAGGAAAACATGAGAACGATTCATACAGATGAGATCATCAAGAATATAAAAGAGATGTGCATCGAGGCAAATTTATCTCTGACAGAAGATATGAAATGCCGTTTTAAGAATGCAACAGAAAGTGAAAAGAGTCCATTAGGAAAACAGATTTTAAATCAATTGCAGGAAAATATGGAAATTGCGGCAGCAGATCAGATCCCAATCTGTCAGGATACAGGGATGGCAATCGTATTTTTAAATATTGGACAGGATGTTCATATTGAGGGTATGGATTTACATGATGCAGTTAACGAAGGGGTGCGTCAGGGGTATACAGAAGGATATCTTAGGAAATCTGTTGTAAAGGATCCGTTGATCCGTGAGAATACAAAAGATAATACACCTGCGATCATGCATATAGATATTGTCCCAGGAGAAAATCTTGAAATCTTAGTAGCTCCAAAAGGATTTGGAAGTGAAAATATGAGTCGTATATTTATGTTAAAACCAGCAGATGGAGAAGAGGGCGTAAAGAAATCAGTGATTCAGGCAGTCAAAGATGCAGGTCCTAATGCCTGTCCTCCAATGGTTGTTGGTGTTGGACTAGGCGGAAGTTTTGAAAAAGCAGCATTTCTGGCTAAGAAGGCATTGACGAGAAACTTAGATACACCATCGGAGAAGCCACATATTGCGAAATTAGAGAAAGAATTGTTAGAAGAAATCAATCAGTTAGGTATTGGTCCAGGAGGGCTTGGAGGTTCAACAACTGCGTTAGGACTTAATATTGAGACATACCCTACACACATTGCAGGAATGCCATTAGCAGTAAATATCTGCTGTCACGTAAATCGTCATGCACATAGAGTGTTATAAAGCGGTAAATACTACTTTTCAGACAAAATTTTAGATAGTATTTTTAAGTACAAGGAGTAGAAGATTATGGAGAAACATTTAAATGTTCCAGCAAATACAGAAGAGTTGGCAGAACTTAAATCTGGAGATTATGTATATTTGACAGGAACAATCTATACAGCTAGAGATGCGGCACATAAAAGAATGTATGAAACGCTGTTAGATGGGGAAGAATTACCAGTAGATGTAAAAGGACAGTTTATTTATTATCTTGGGCCAACACCAGCAAGAGAAGGACAGGTCATTGGATCAGCAGGACCGACAACAAGCAGCAGAATGGATAAATATACTCCAACGATGCTTGATCAAGGATTAAAAGGTATGATCGGAAAAGGAAAACGATCTTCAGAAGTCATTAAATCAATAAAAAAGAATGGTGCAGTATATTTTGCCGCAGTTGGAGGAGCAGGAGCACTTCTTTCAAAGTGTATTAAGGAGGCGGAAGTAATCGCTTATGATGATCTGGGAACAGAAGCAATCCGAAAATTAAGAGTTGAAAACTTTCCAGTTATTGTAGTAATTGACAGTCAGGGGAATAATCTTTATGAGACTGCAGTAGAAAATTTTAAAAAATTAAAATAATCAATAAAAACCTATTGACAAAAGTAAATTACTTTGGTAAGCTATTTAAGCGTCATGTGAATGACGGATGCAATTAAATATTTTTGATATTTAGGCATTTGCAGAAGTACTCAAGTGGCTGAAGAGGTGCCCCTGCTAAGGGTATAGACCGTTTACGCGGTGCGAGGGTTCAAATCCCTCCTTCTGCGCTTATTAAATCTTCCAACTAGGAGGATTTAATTTTTTGACAAAAGGTATTGACATGGATGTGAAAGTGTGGTATCTTATAGAGGTTGCACTACTTATGGCAGAGTGATAAATATCATTAAAAAATAATGAAAAGAGCATTTATTTGCTTGAATTATTGGACGGAGAACGATCACAATATTCGAACAAAATAAATTAAAAAAACTCTTGACAGAATGAAATGAAAATGATATGATATAAAAGTTGCTGCGGATCGAAAGAAAAACAGCGAAAAAGAAAAATAAAAAAGTTCTTGACAAGTCAAGAACAAAGTGATATAATAATAAAGCTTCTTATACGAAGCGGATCACAAAAAAGATCTTTG
>OGRS01000231.1_pt1 | contig 59988 bp, 53 predicted proteins | sample 1553561 | NCBI WGS metagenome assembly OGRS01 (sample SAMEA2580103, study PRJEB22360) | human gut metagenome | biome: human gut; feature: human-associated habitat; material: faeces | place: Denmark | collected 2008/2010
ATTAGAACCTGAATCTAACGCGTCTGCCAATTCCGCCATATCCGCATATTCTGTTGTATTCGTGAGCCGTGATGCTCGGAACGATAGTTATTATACCAGATATGGCAGAATTGTCAAGCATTATTTTTAATTTTTCTCGACAAAATTTTGCTTGAAAATTGATGCATTCTGAATGGCAGCTGCAGGGCGAAATTTTTGCCAAAGTGTGATACAATAAACAGGACGCGCCGGGAGGGTGTCCTGCGCGCAGACTGAGAAAACGAGGGAAATGCAGAATGTTCAATATCATTATTTTCCTGCTGGGAGCAGGCATCATGTTCTTTATGGCTCTGCGCAGCGTGCTGGCACGGCGCAGGCTGTGCACGCAGGGGCAGAAGGTCACGGCCACGGTGGAGGGCACCGTGCGGAGCCGGGATGGCGGTGCCTATGTGCTGGCCTTTACCACCGCAGGCGGCAGCCATCGGCTGCACTACCCGAAGCCTGCGCGGGGCAAGAGCTTTGCGGTGGGGGATACCGTCACCTTATACTATGACCCCGACGACCCGGAGAAGATGTACGTGGAAGGCGACCGGGCCACGCTGGGAGCCGAGGTGCTGTATGCCGTGATAGGTGTGGCCCTGCTGGTGCTGACCGTGGGCATTGCCCGCTGAAAGGGGAAAAGAGGATGAAACTAGAACATTTTGGCATGGCTGAGCCGGGCGACTGCCGTCTGGTATTCACAGCCGGTGCCGAGGAGCTGGCGGCAGCCGTTGCACAGGTGCAGGCGGAGCCGGACGCGCCGCAGGAAGAGGACGGTCTGCTGACTGAGGCGGTGAATCGCACCATTCTTGGCGGCTTTTCGGCGCTGTATGAGCAGCTGGTGCAGGAGTACCATGTGGTGCCGGTGACCGACCCGGATTTTGAATTGCTGGCGGTGAACCGGGCCGAGGGCTTCCGGGCGGGGGCGCAGTTCTACGCGCTACCGCCGCTGGAAGTGGGAGCATACACCGGCTTTGTGCAGCCCATTGAGCCGCACCCCATCCGGCAGCTGACCATTGAACTGGAGATCAACCGTCACCACGGCGACGAAGAACGTGCAGCCGATGCAGCGGGCAAGGCGGCGCTGCGGCAGCAGGTAGCCCGCGAGATCTGGGCACAGCGCTGTGCCCAGGCTGAGCAGCGGGCACGCAAGGAGCTGGTATGGCAGCTGGGCGATGCAGTGAAAGGCCCGCTGCCAAAGCAGCTGGTGGGCGGTAACTATTTTGCCGAGCAGCGCCAGTTCAACCTGAGCCTGCAGGCCAATGGCATCAACTTTGACCAGTTCCTTAAAGTGCGCGGCCAGACGGTGGAAGAGTTCCGTGCATGGCTCCACGCGCAGGCAGAGCGCAAGCTGCGCAGCTGGCTGGGGCTTCTGCTGGTGGCAGAAAAGGAGGGCCTTGCACCCACGGACGCCGAGGTGGAAGCAGCTGCTGCCCACTGGGATGCCAAGCTGGACGGCGAGCGCACCTTCCCCGCCAACGATGCACGCAAGGTGCGCCAGCGTCTGGCCCGGGAGAGGGCGGAGCAGTTCATTGTGGAGCACTCTACCCTCACGCCGCCGCCCGATGAACCCATCGTGCAGAAAGTTGAAAGCAAATAATAACAAAAAGGAGCGATGCAGCGCATCGCTCCTTTTTGTTATTATTATCAGGAACTCTCAGGTCTCCACGCCCTCGAACTGGCTGTTGTAGAGCTTGGCGTAGAAGCCGTTTGCAGCAAGCAGCTCGTCGTGGCTGCCCTGCTCCACAATGTGGCCGTCCTTCATCACAAGGATCACGTCCGCCTCGCGGATGGTGGAAAGGCGGTGCGCCACAATAAAGCTGGTACGGCCCTGCATCATGCGGGCAAAAGCTTTCTGGATGCGCACCTCGGTGCGGGTATCGATGGAGGAGGTTGCTTCGTCCAGGATCAGCATCGGCGGCAGGCAGAGCATCACGCGGGCAATGCACAGCAGCTGCTTCTGGCCCTGACTGATGTTGCCGCCGTCCTCGGCGATGACGGTATCGTAGCCCTCCGGCAGGCGGCGGATGAAGCTGTCTGCATGGGCGGCTTTGGCTGCTGCCACGATCTCTTCAAGGCTTGCATCCGGCTTGCCGTAGGCAATGTTTTCCCGCACGGTACCGGCCCGCAGCCATGTATCCTGCAGCACCATGCCGTAGCTGCTGCGCAGGGAAGCGCGGGTCACATCCCGGATGTCGGTGCCGGACACCTTGATGGAACCGCCGTTCACATCATAGAAGCGCATGAGCAGGTTGATGAGGGTGGTCTTGCCGCAGCCGGTAGGGCCGACGATGGCAATACGCTGGCCGGGCTTTACGTCGAGGGAAAGGCCCTCGATCAGCGGGCGGTCGGGCAGGTAGCGGAAGGAAACATCCTCCAGCTGCACATGGCCGTCCGGCTGCAGCACGGAGGCGTTCTCGACTTCCGGCACCTGATCGTCGGCATCCAGCAGCTCGAACACGCGGGCGGCGCAGGCCAGGGCATTCTGCAGCTCCGTCACCACGCCGGAGATTTCGTTGAAGGGCTTGGTGTACTGGTTGGCGTAGCTCAAAAACACGCTCAGCTGGCCGATGGTGATGCCGCCCCGCACCGCGTACACGGCACCCACAAGGCCCACACCTGCGTACACGATGTTATTCACAAAGCGGGTGGCGGGGTTGGTCAGGCTGGAAAAGAAGATGGCCTTCAGGCTCACGTCCTGCAGACGGCCATTCACCTCGTCAAAGGCGGTAAGGCTCTCGGCCTCGTGGCCGAAGGCCTGCACCACCTTCTGGCCCTCGATCATCTCGTTGACCAGCGCGGTCTGCTCGCCGCGCACGGCGCTCTGGCGCTGGAAGTAACCATAGCTGCGTTTGGCAAGGAAGCTTGCCACCACGAGGCTCAGCGGGGTGATGCACACCACCACCAGCGTGATGGGCACATTCTCGCTGAGCATGAACAGCAGGGTGCCGAGGATGGTCAGCACGCCGCTGAACAGCTGTGTAAAGCCCATCAGCAGGCCGTCCGCAAAGGTATCCACATCGGCCACCATGCGGCTGACGATATCGCCGGAGGGATGGCTGTCGAGGTAGGAAAGCGGCAGGGTCTGAATTTTGCGCAGGGCTTCGTTGCGCAGGTCGCGGCTGACAAGGAAGGTGATGCGGTTGTTGCACACGCTCAGCAGCCACTGCGCAAGAGCGGCCACACCTGCAACCACCAGCACCTCGATGATAATGCGCATCACACCGCCAAAATCTACGGCACCCTTGCCCAGCATCATATCAATGGCGCTGCCGCAGAGGATGGGAATATACAGCTGTGCGCCCACGCTCACAGCGGCCACCACAAGGCTGCACACCACAAACAGGGAATAAGGTTTGATTTTGCCCAGAACACGGGTCAAGGTGGCCTTGCGCTGCTGCGGGGTCAGCTTTGTTTTTGCTTTTGCACTCATTTCTGCGCATCCCCTTTCTTGAACTGGCTCTCGTAGATCTCCTCGTAGACGGGGCAGGTCTGGCGCAGCTGGTCGTGGGTGCCGATGCCCACCAGATGGCCGTCGTCCAGCACCAGAATTTGATCCGCGTGCTGCAGGCTGGCGGCGCGCTGGCTCACGATGAACACGGTCAGGTTGCCGGGCAGAGCAGCCAGTGCCTTGCGCAGGGCGGCATCGGTGGCGTAGTCCAGTGCGCTGGCGCTGTCGTCAAGGATCAGAATTTCCGGCTTGCCCACAAGGGCGCGGGCGATGGTCAGGCGCTGCTTCTGTCCGCCGGACAGGTTGCGACCGCCCTGTTCCACAGGCTCGTCCAGCCCAAGGGGCTTGGCTTTGACGAACTCTGCAGCCTGTGCTGTTTCCAGTGCGGCCCACAGGTCCGCATCGGTGGCATTCTTGTTGCCCCACAGCAGGTTGGAGCGGATGGTGCCGCCAAAGAGCTGGGCCTTCTGCATGACCATGGCTGCCTTGCCGCGCAGTTCTTCACGGGGATAGTTCCGGGCATCGCGGCCCATGATCTCCACCGTGCCCTCGGTGGCATCGTAGAAGCGGGGAATCAGGTTGACAAGGCTGGATTTGCCGCTGCCGGTACCGCCGATGACACCAATGGTCTGGCCGCGCTTTGCAGTGAAGCTGATGTCGGAAAGGCTGGGTGCACCGGCACCCGCATAGGTCAGGCTTACGTGCTCAAAGCGCACGGCATCGCCGGATTTTTCGGCGGGCACCTCGCCCAGAAGCTTTTCCGGGAAGGCCATGCCGGGCGTGGTGTCCAGCACAGCCTGCACGCGGCCTGCGCAGGCCAGCGCCTTGCTCACCTGCACAATCAGGTTTGCCAGCTTGACCAGCTCCACAAGGATCTGGTTCATGTAGTTCACCAGCGCGATCACGTCGCCGGAAGCCATGCCACCCACATTGATCTCAATGCTGCCCACATATAGCAGTGCCACAATGGCAATGTTGATGAGCACATAGGTCAGCGGGTTCATCAGGGCAGAGATATGGCCTACATGGAGCTGCATCTTGGTCAGCAGGTCGTTGGCATTCTCAAAGCGCTCTACCTCGCTCTTTTCCTTATCAAAGGCGCGCACCACGCGCACGCCGGTCAGGTTTTCGCGGGTCAGGCCCAGCACCCGGTCAAGGCGATTCTGTACCGTCTTGTACAGGGGCCGGGTAGCAGCCATGATGCCGAACACCACCACGCTCAGCAGCGGGATGGTCACTACAAAGATCAGCGCTGCACGGGAATTCACCGTAAAGGCCATGACCATGGCACCGATCACCACGAACGGGCTGCGCAGGAACAGGCGTAAAAACAGGTTCAGGCCGCTCTGCACCTGATTCACGTCGCTGGTCATACGGGTGATCAGGGTGCTGGTGCCGAGGGTGTCCATCTCGGTAAAGCTCAGGGTCTGGATGTGCTCAAACAGGGCGTGGCGCAGAACTGTGGAATAGCCCACGGCCGCCTTTGCGGAAAAATACTGTGCCGTCAGGCTGCAGGCAAGGCCGATCATGGCCAGCAGCAGCAAAATGCCGCACCGCACAAGAATATAGTGGAAGTCGTGGGCGGCAATGCCGATGTTCACGATATCCGCCATGACCAGCGGCACGAACAGGTCGAACGTGGCTTCCAGCATCTTGAAAAGGGGCGCAAGCACGCTCTCGCGCTTGTAGTCCTTCAGATAGCCTAGCATCTTGTTCAAGGCGATACTCCTTCTTTCTTGCTTTCTTGCATTATAAGGTTTATGAAATCCTACTTATTATAGCGTACAAAAACTTAAAAAGCCATAGAAAATGTTTTTATTGCAAAAGTGTGCTGAAAACCGCCGGGCAAAATGCCGAAAACGGTTGAAACCAGGGTGGGGGTATGCTACAATGATTTTAAATATTGCACAAAAGGGGAAACAGGAATGCTGATAAGTTTGGTCGTTCCGTGCTACAATGAGGAAGAATCACTTCCCATTTTTTATAAAGAGGCCAGCAAGATCGCACAGCAGATGGGAATATCCCACGGAGCAGATTTTGAGTTCATCTTTGTGGATGACGGCTCAAAAGACCGCACACTGCAGATCGCGCGGGAATTGCACCGGAAAGATGCCCGTGTGCGGTACATCTCCTTCAGCCGGAACTTTGGCAAGGAAGCAGGCATTTATGCCGGATTAAAAGCGGCAAAGGGCGATTATGTAGCAACGATGGATGCGGATCTGCAGGACCCGCCCTCGCTGCTGCCGGAAATGCTGGAGCTGCTGTTCTCCGGCGAATATGACTGCGCGGCCACCCGCCGCACGACACGCGAGGGTGAACCGCCCGTTCGCAGCTGGTTTGCCAAAAAGTTTTATCAGATCATCAATAAGCTCTCGGATACAGAGATCGTGGATGGAGCAAGAGACTTCCGCCTGATGAGCCGCAAAATGACTGATGCCGTGCTGAGCATGACGGAATATAACCGCTTCAGCAAGGGCATTTTCAGCTGGGTCGGCTTTAAAACAAAGTGGATCGACTACAAAAACGTAGAGCGTGTGGCGGGCACAACAAAGTGGAACTTCTGGGGTCTGCTCAAATATTCGATCGAAGGCATTGTGGGCTTTTCCACAGCTCCGCTGCTGATGGCGGCGGGCCTTGGCCTTGCCTTTTGCGTATTGGCGTTTGTAGGCATCATAATCGTGGTGGTGCGTGCACTGATGTTCGGCGACCCTACTTCCGGCTGGCCGAGCCTTGTCTGCATCATCCTTTTGTGCAGTGGTGTGCAGCTGCTGTGTACGGGCATTGCAGGCGAGTACCTTGCCAAAACATATCTTGAAACAAAGCACAGACCGATCTATATTGCTGCTGAGACCGAAGAAGATCTGGACGCGGAATAAGGCGTTTCAGGAAAAATGTATTTTTAACGGGGTGCCAGAAGAAGCTGATCTGGTACCCCGCTTTTTTTGAGCAGGGAAAAATGGATACATACAGATAGGCGTTGTACCCAAAGCCATTTCCTGCTATACTAAAAATTGACTAGAAACTGGAAGAATGGTGAGCAGATGGCAAAAAGACAAGACGGCGGCATCCGGCTGCGCCCGGTGGGCACCCGCAAGCATCGGCAGAACGCTCCGGCCTACAGCCCGGCGGGCACCGGCTGCCCGGCCTTTGAGCAGGCAGTGGAAAATTTATATAAAGGCCAGAACGAAGAAAGCTTCTGGACGCTGATGGGCGCTTTGAACTATGCACTGGAAATGGAGACCCATGTTCTGGTGCCGTTGCGCACGGCACTGACGGTGCACAACACGCCTGCACCGTGGACGGAGCATCCGGTGCCCACGGCAAAGGCTAAGGACCTGCAGCTGTGGACCCTGCGCAACGAGAAGGGCCGCACATGGCTGCCTATGTTCACCTCTGCAGCTGCGGCCTGCGCCGACCGCAGCACTTCTGCCCGGCCAATGGCAGATTACACCCTGCAGGATGCCATGGAGCTGGCCCTTTCCACTGAGGGGATCGACGGCGTGGTGCTGGACCCGTGGAGCCACTCGGCTACGCTGGACGGCGCTCTGCTCAACGGTTTGCTGCACGCGGGCCATACGCCGGAAGACCCCGGTGATGAGAAAGCGGATGCCGGAAAGGAAGCCGCCCGCAAGGGCAACTGGGCGCAGGCTGTGGAATGCTTTGAAAAAGCAGCCGAGCTTGGCAGCGCCATGGGACTTGCCCTGCTGGCAGACTGTATTTATAAGGGCCGCGGCACCCGCACGAACCGTGCCAAGGCCCGCCGCATGTGGAAGGAAGCAGCGGACAGCGGCGAGATCTTATCCAACATTGCACTGGGCGATGACTGCGCTGCCCGGGGCGACAATGGCCGGGCACTTTTGTATTACCGCCGTGCCCGCGCCAACGCAGCCCATATGCCGGATATCGAGTACACTCCTCAGGTGTGCCTGCGTGTGGCCCAGACCGAAACGCGCTACACCAGCCGCAAAAAGGCACTGGCACTGGCCGCAGAAGCAAGGCAGGGCTTTTCCATCAAGGCCCGTGAGCACGAGCCGGACGCAGAGCAGTGGCTGGCCGAAGCCGACCAGCTCATCCGGGAACTGACCAGTGAACTGCCTGCCCGAGCCACAGCTTACGACATGGAATCTTTACAATTGGACTAAAAAATCGTCATATCGGGACGGTAAGATATACTCGGAAATGATTTGAAGAGCTGCGCCCAAGATGCACAGCACCGGAGAGGAAACAGACAGTATGAGCAAAGTAATCGGCATCGATCTCGGCACGACCAATTCCTGTGTGGCAGTGGTGGAGGGCGGCAAGCCCGTGGTCATCACCAATGCGGAGGGTGAGCGCACCACCCCCAGCGTTGTGGCCTTCACGAAGGACGGTGAGCGTCTGGTGGGCGGTGCGGCCAAGCGACAGATCGCCACAAATTCCGGGCGCACCATCTCCAGCATCAAGCGCCATATGGGCAGTGACTACCGGGTGCACATCGACGGCAAAGACCTGACCCCGCAGGAGATCAGCGCCATGATCTTGGCCAAGATCCGCCGCGATGCCGAGAGCTATCTGGGCGAGCCGGTGACCGAAGCGGTCATCACGGTGCCCGCCTACTTCGACGACAGCCAGCGCAAGGCTACGCAGGATGCAGGCCGCATTGCAGGCCTGAACGTGCTGCGCATCATCAACGAGCCTACTGCTGCCGCTGTGGCCTATGGTTTGGATAACGAAGCATCGCAGAAGATCCTCGTCTACGACCTCGGCGGCGGCACCTTTGATGTGTCCATCATCGAGATCGAGGACGGGACCTTTACGGTGCTTGCCACCGGCGGCGACACCCATCTGGGCGGTGACGACTTCGATCAGCGCATCGTGGAATATGCCGTGGCCGAGTTCAAAAAGTCGGATCGCATCGACCTCTCCCGCGACCCGGCAGCTATGGGCCGGCTGAAAGAGGAAGCCGAAAAGGCAAAGAAGGAGCTTTCTGCCGCGCCGTCGGCACAGCTGAACCTGCCCTTTATCGCAGTGGGCAAGGACGGCCCTCACCACTTGGATATCTCGCTTTCCCGCCCGCAGTTTGAGATGATGACCGGCGACCTGCTGGCCCGCACAGTGGCTCCCGTGCAGAATGCGCTGCGGGATGCAGGCATTTCTGCCAGCCAGCTGGGCAAGGTGCTGCTGGTGGGCGGCAGCACCCGGATGCCTGCGGTGGAGCGTCAGGTGAAGGAGCTGCTGGGCTGCGAACCCAGCCACAGCCTGAACCCGGACGAGTGTGTTGCCATGGGTGCGGCTGTGCAGGGCGGTCTGCTGCAGGGCGGCGGCAAGCTGGCCGGTGCCACCGGCGCAGCGGCGCAGGGCCTTGTGCTGATGGATGTGACCCCGCTGACCCTCTCCATTGAGACGCTGGGTGGCGTGGCCACCCCGCTGATCACCCGCAACAGCATGATCCCCACCCGCAAGAGCCAGATCTTCACCACCGCACGGCCCATGCAGACCAGTGTGGAGATCAACGTGCTGCAGGGCGAGCGCCACTTTGCCCGCGACAACAAGAGTCTGGGCAAATTCAAGCTCACCGGCATTCGGGCAAGCTTCTCCTCCAAACCGCAGATCGAAGTTACCTTCGATATCGACGTGAACGGCGTGGTGAAGGTGTCTGCCAAAGACCTTGGCACCGGCCGGGAGCAGAACATCACCATCACCGGCAGCACCAACCTTTCTGAGAATGAGATCCAGCGCGCCATGGCGGACGCTGCCGCCTACGAGGCCGAGGACAGCCGCCGCAAGGAGCGGCTGGACCTGCACAATCAGGCCGAGGTGCTGGCCTACAAGGTGGACGAGGCTCTTTCCAAATGCAAAAAGGAGCTGGACAAGGACGAGAAGAACCGCATCAAAACCGACCTCGCCAACCTCCGCCGCTGCCTGCGCAAGGATAAGCCCGAAAAGATGAATGAAAACGAGGAAGCCAATCTCCGTCAGGCCAAGACCCAGCTGGAAGAGAGCGCAAACCATCTGATGGTGCTGTATACCAGTGAGCAGGAAACAGATGGTACGAATAATGCGCTGTAAAAGTTGCAACAAAACAGAATGATGAGAACTGTGCTCTGTGGAAAATAGAAACCACAGAGCACGTTTTTTTGCAGAAATAGTTGCAGGAGATAGGCTGACATTGTATAATACAACTATATAGTTTTGGCTAAATTCGGGAATGATGCCTTGTTTGGGAGAAAGACATGGAAAAAACTGCGGAAAAGCTAAAGGTAAATGAGAGCCTGTTAAAAACAGTACTGTGCAGTGCTACTTTTTGGGGATTGTTGGCGCATGGTATGGTTCTGTTCAACAAATACTCATTCCATGATGATGTACGGTATTTCAATGAAGTGGGCGCTACTTACGAATCTGGACGGTGGATGCTGGGCATTCTTGGAAGTCTGAGTGCAAATTTGCTGGGTAGTAAAAACTACAGCCTGCCAGTGGTAAATGGTACGATTACGATTTTGTGCATTGCAGCAATCGTATATCTGCTGGTGGATAGTTTGAAGATCCAGTCAAAGCCTCTTGTTATTCTGCTGTGCGGAAGTATGGTGACATTTCCGTCAGTGACGGGAACATTCAGTTACATGTTTACTGCACCATACTATTATGCTGCATCCCTACTGGGAGTTGTTGGAGCATGGATTTTTCACCAGAAAAAGAATGTTGTCGCTCTATTACTCTGCACGGTTTTGATGGCTTGCTCTGTTGGTGTGTACCAGGCAAATATCCCGGTCTGCATCTGTACATTGCTGCTTTATATGATGGAAGATATCCGGCAGTCTGATATGAACTGGAAAGCGTTTTGGAAAATGGCCCTGTGTAATGCAACTGTGTGCATTGGGTTTGTTACAGAATATTTTCTAGTCAATCAATATTTTCTGAATCAGTTTGGCGTTGTTTTGACGGATTACAAAGGTATCAATCATTTTGGAAGAACAAATCTGAGCAATTATATTTATCGGATACTGTGCGGTTACGGCTCATTCTTTTATCCAAGCACTGCTGTGGAAGACTTCAGCGCAAGATATGTCTATACTTTGTTGATCATTGTTACTGCGATCATTGCCATATTTGTGCTCCGGAAAATGTATATTCTTAAGACCCCAAAAGGATGTCAAACCCTATTGATCCTAATCGCATATCCTATTGCAGCATGCTTTGTATACCTGATGGTAGAGCCTTGGGATGTTCATGCCGTAATGACTTTTGGACAGGCGTTTGCCTTTGCTTTGGTTGTATGGTTTATTGATAAATATCCCGAAGATAGAACAAAAGTAGAAGGTGCCCTATGTAAAGCTGCTGTTGCCCTATTAGGAGTACTTGTGACTCTAAATATTCGTTACAGCAATATCCTCTACCTAAAAGCAGACGTGATGCAGACACAAATGATCAGTTATTACACAACTTTGATCACGCGAATTGAAAGTATCGAAGGTTATACTGAAGATGCGCAGGTTGTTTATATCGGGGAGTATGACAAGCACGATAAAAATCTTGTTGGAATCAGCGAATATTTCGATGATTTGGATCTGGCTACATATAAAGGAGAACCTATTTTCAATGATTACGCATGGAAGGAAGCCATGGAGTTTTGGTGTGGCTTTGCACCGGAATTAGGAGATGCCGCAGAGTTTGACGGTAATGCCGAGGTAGCATCTATGCCCTGCTATCCGGATCAGGGCTCGATCCGGTGCATCAACGGAAAAATTGTTGTCAAATTTGCAGATGAGCCGTAAGAACTACGAAAAAGCAGGGAAGTTAAATGAAAAAATTATCGTTAATTATTTCAGTTTATAACGAAGAAGCCGTTCTGGAAAAGTTTTATAAAGCTTTCTGCTCCATCGAACAGAATTTGGAATACGGGGGAGGGGGATATGAGCTGATTTTTGTAAATGATGGCAGTACCGATGCCAGTATGAATATTCTGGAAGTGATTGCGCAGCAGAACAAGAATGTCCGTGTAATCAGTTTTTCGCGAAATTTTGGCCACGAGGCTGCCATGATTGCAGGCATCGATCATGCTGCGGGGGACGTGATCATTTGCATGGATGCCGACCTGCAGCACCCTCTGGAATGCATCGCCCCCATCATGGCGAAATTTGAGGAAGGCTATGAGGTTATCAGCATGGTCCGAACCTCCAACAAATCGGCAGGTGCCATCAAAAACTTTACATCCAGAGCATTCTACCGGGTGATCAACGCCTTGTCTGATCAAGTAAAGCTGGAGGAAAATGCATCGGATTTCTTTGCCATCAGTAGCCGTGTGGCAGATGTTCTACGTACAAATTACCGTGAAAAAACTCGTTTTCTACGTGGATATGTACAAAGCGTTGGTTTCCGGAAAACAACGCTGGAATACACTGCTGCGGAAAGAGCTGGCGGTGCCAGCCACTATACGCTAAAAAAACTGATGAATTTTGCAATCAGCACCATAGTCGGTTTTTCTGATTTTCCACTGAAACTCGGCCTCTATGCCGGTGCTGTAAGTTTTCTTGCTGCTGTGCTTTTTGCTATAAGTGCACTGTGCGGCTTCCGCGAGTATAAGGTGATCCTTGCGGCAGTCAATGTTTTATTTGCTGTTCTCTTTTTGCTGGTCGGAATTATGGGTGAATATTTTTCCGTTGCATTCGCAGAGCTGAAAAACCGTCCGATCTATATTGTGGAAAAGGAAATCAATTCCGGGCGCTGCGTATGATACAAACAATAAAGCAACTTTATTTTCGTTATAAGGAATTGATCAACTATGTGATCGTAGGTGGTCTGACTACGGTAGTGAGTCTGACAAGTTACTATTTTTTCACTACAGCCTTTCTGGATCCGCAAGACCCATTTCAACTGATGGCTGCCAATACGTTCTCATGGATCTGCGCAGTCTCTTTTGCTTACATCACAAACAGGAAGTTCGTTTTTGAAAGCAAAAGTGCTGATAAATTGCGCGAAATGCTGAAATTTTTCAGTGCGAGGATTTCCACTCTCCTTATCGAAATGGCCTGCATGACATTGCTGGTAAATATTCTGCACTGGAATGACCGGATCTCTAAGTTTGCGGTACAGTTCATCGTCATGGCTCTGAATTACATTTTCAGCAAGCTGTTTGTGTTCCGCATCAAAGAATAATACAGAGTAAAAGGGGCTGCTGCACATGCAACAGCCCCTTTTACTCTGTGGAAAAAGCCTTACAGCATCTTGGAAAGGAATGCTTTCAGTCTGGGATGCTTCGGATTCGTGAACAGTTCCTGCGGCGGCTCGTCCTCCTGGATCTTGCCGTCGTCGATGAAGATGACGCGGTTGGACACCTCACGGGCAAAGCCCATTTCGTGGGTGACCACCAGCATGGTGATGCCGGTGTGGGCCAGCTCCTTCATCAGTTCCAGAACCTCGCCCACCATTTCGGGGTCGAGGGCGCTGGTGGGCTCGTCGAACAGGATCACGTCCGGATCCATGGCAAGGGCACGGGCAATGGCAATGCGCTGCTGCTGGCCGCCGGAAAGGCTCTTGGGGTAGGCATCGGCCTTGTCGGCTAGGCCCACGCGGGCCAGAAGTTCGTCTGCCTTGGCGGAGATGGCTTCCTTATCCTTCAGCTTCAGCAGGGTAGGGGCCAGCTCCAGATTTTTCTTCACAGTCAGGTGCGGGAACAGGTTGAAGTGCTGGAACACCATGCCCATCTTCTGGCGCACAGCGTCGATGTGGGTTTCATCCACCTCGGTGCCCTCAAATTTGATGCTGCCGGAGGAGGGAATCTCCAGCCGGTTCAGGCAGCGCAGAAAGGTGGATTTGCCGCAGCCGGAGGGACCGATCAGGCAGACCACGTCGCCGCGGTAGATGTCGATATCAATGCCCTTCAGCACGTCCAGCGTGGGGGTGGGCTGCTTTGCGCCCGGCTTCTTTTCGCCGCCGTAGGTTTTTGTCAGGCCGCGGACTTCCAGAATTTTATCGGTCACTTTGAGCAAGCCTCCTCTCAAACTTTGCCAGCAGACGGGTGAACAGCATGACCAGCACAAGGTAGATCAGTGCATCACCCAGCAGCGGGAACATGGGTTCGTAGGTGCGGTTCATGATGCCCTGCGCGGCGTACAGCAGCTCCTTGCCGCCGATGACCGTGATCAGGGAGGTATCCTTCAGCAGGACGATGAACTCGTTGCCCAGTGCGGGCAGCACCGCACGGATGGCCTGCGGGATGATGATGACCACCATGGTGGTCATGTAGTTCAGGCCAAGGCTACGTCCGGCCTCCATCTGGCCGGGGTCAACGGCCATCAGGCCGCCGCGGATGATCTCCGAAACATAGGCACCGGAGTTGATGCCCAGTGCCAGCGCACCCACCATGGTAAAGTTGCGGCTGTTGGCAAAGATGACCATGCTCATGATGAGCAGCTGCACCATCATGGGCGTGCCGCGGATGATGGTGGTGTAAATTTCGCAGATGATGTTGAAGAAGCCCAACACCGGGTTTCTGCGGCCGGGGCGCTGCTGATCGTGTGCCACACGCACCAGTGCCACCACGCTGCCCAGCACGATGCCCAGTGCCAGCGCAATGGCAGTGACCAGCAGGGTGGTGCCCACACCGCTGACATACTGGAGCCAGCGGTCTTTCAGGATGAACGCCTGATAAAACTTAAAGAAGAATTCCTGCCCGAAGCTGAGCTTCGTACCGCCGTTGAGCAGCTCTTTGAGCAGTTCGTATTGAGCAGCCATTCGCATCCTCACTTTCCTGTTTTGTTAGAATTTTGTAACCTTATTTTTCCAAAAAAGGGGAGGTACCCCAGTTGGGGCTGCCTCCCCGTGGTTCCGTTATCAGCCAGCTGATTATTCAGCGGTGATGTACTTGTCCACGATGGACTGCAGGGTGCCGTCAGCCTTCAGCTCTTCCAGAGCGGCGTTGACGACATCTTCCAGAGAAGAACCCTTTGCCATGCCGATGGCGTAATCCTCCTCGGCGTAGCTGGTCTCCAGCACCTTCAGGCCGGGGTTGGCAGCCACATACTCCTTGGCGGGAGCGTTGTCGATGACCACAGCGTCCACCTGACCATTGTTCAGGGCCTGCACAGCGGTCAGACCGCTGTCGTAAGCCACCACAGCGTCCTCGCCGAAATCATCGGTGCAGTAGATGTAACCGGTGGTGCCGCGCTGAGTGCCGATCTTCTTGCCCGCCAGGTCGTCCGGAGAAGCAATGTCGGAGCCCTCGGGCACGATGATGGACTGGATGCCGGTAGCGTAGCTGTCGGAGAAGTCCATCACAGCCTTGCGCTCGTCGGTCACGGTCACACCGGCCATAACGATGTCGGCCTTGCCCTGCTGCACGCTCAGCAGCGCAGCGTCAAAGTCCATGTCGTCGATCTGCAACTCCAGACCCAGCTTGTCGGCAATGGCCTGAGCGGTCTCCACGTCGATGCCCTCGATGTCACCGGCGTCGGTGGTCATCTCGTAGGGAGGGAAGGTGGCGTTGGTGGCCATGGTCAGCTTGCCAGCCTCAACGGTGGTCAGCTCGCCAGCGGCAGCGCTGGTGGAAGCAGCTTCAGAAGAAGCAGCAGAGCTTGCCACGGAGGAAGCGGTGCTTGCGGAAGAACCACCGCAGGCGGTCAGAGCCAGAGCGGCAACGGACAGACCGGCAGCTGCCAGAAAGCTGCGACGAGAAATCTTTTTCATATTCAAACACTCCTCAAATGTACTGTATGTTTTTGCGGTACGCCGGAACGATGCGATTCATCGAACATCTGGCGAACGAATTTAGTATAGATTGTACAAATTGAAAAGTCAATACTTGTGCAAAAAATCTCATCATTTGAAACCGAATTGAAAACAATTATACAAAAAATGCGCTGAAGAAATGTATATATACAAATTATAGATATTTTGCGATCTCTTCTTTGCTCCGCTTTGGCACGCAGTAATCCCGGTTCTCGTCCAGATAATACTTTACGCCGGTCTCAGCCGTCAGCGGCACAATGTGAGCCTTGTGGGCCGGGTAGCCGAACGCCACCATGAATGCCAGCTTCTGCGGTTCTTCAATGCCCAGCAGTTCAGTGAGGGCAGGCTTGTTGATCGCGCCCATGATGCAGCTGCCCACGCCTTTGTCCCATGCGGCAAGGGTCATGTTGGCAAGGGCGATGCCGGTATCGGTGGCAAGGTCGCCGGGGATGGAAGTGTCCTGCACCACGGCCACATACAGGGTGGGCAGCTCGTCGGCTTTGGGCGTGCCCTGCTCCGGCGGCAGATAGGCAGCCCACTTGACCAGCGGCTGCACCTTTGCCACCGCCTCGGGCTTGTTCACCACCACCAGACGCACAGCCTGACGGTTGGCTCCGCAGGAGGACAGGCGGACGGCCTCGACGATATCATCCACCACATCCTGCGGAACAGCTTTCTGTGCAAAGCGGCGGTAGGTGCGGCGGCTGACAAGAGTATCCATAACAGACATAAAGAGCACCTCCTTTATATAAGTGTTGTCAAAAGTATAGCAGATGCGGCAGAGTCTTGCAACGCTCCGGCGCAAAAAAGCTTGCACGTTGGGCAGTGATCTTGCCTTTTGCGATAGGCTGCGATTGCATCCGACAAATGATACATGGTAAAATATGGTAGAAGAAAGGAGGCAGCGCAATGGTATTGGCGGCAGGCATCGTGGGTTTTATTCTGGGGGTCAATGTGGGTTTTTTGTTTGCCGGGCTGATGCGGGCGGCAAAAGGGGAACATGAGCAGACAGAAGATGAAAACAAGACATGTTGAGAATGAATGAAAATAACGGAGAACAAAAAGGGCCGCTGTACGGGATGCTGTGCAGCGGCCCTTTTTGCCGGGCTTGACGGAACTTACGATTTTCTCTTGGTCGCTCCTGTTTTTCTGTATCCGGCGGCAAAAGATGCCAAAAACCACTTGACAAACTGTTACGGGGGGGGGGTATTATATAGGAAAAGCAGGCTCCACAAAAAAGTGATGGGGGCATGCAGAAAAGATTGTGAGGTTGATTATTATGTCTAATATCTCTCGTCGTCAGTTCCTGAAGGGCGCAGGTGTCGCTACTCTGGCTGTTGCTGCTGCCGGTGTTCTGGCTGGCTGCTCTGGCCCCGATGTCCCCGATGTCCCCGGTGTGACCACTCGTCCTGTTACGGTTATCTTCATGAAGGACGAAGGCAATGGTGTGACCAACGTTGTGGGTGAGACTGCCAAGATTGATGTTCTGAAGACCGAGAACTCTGTGAAGGTTGCTGACATCGATAAGAAGCTGCTTCCCGAAGATTACCATCTGGAGAACGAGAACGCTGTTGTTGAAATCCGCAAGGACGACAGCAAGGGTGAGTACATCATCGTCTTCGTGACTGATGTGACCATGACTCCGACCAAGAAGACCATCGATGTCAAACTGCTGGAGCTGCCGAACAACTTCATTGAGGCTAAGGCTGAGGTTGCAGTCGATGCAACTGGCGTCAGCGCTGCTGATATTCAGCTGCCGGACGGCTACAAGCTGAGCATCGACTACGGCACGGAGGAAGAGCTGTTGAAGGTTCGTCCCTTCGGGACTGTCTTCATTGTGACCAAGCTCTGATTTCCTGGCACAGAAGTTTTTTGAAAAAACTCAAATAGCACCAACAGGGTGGCGGCCAACAAGGTCTCCGCCCTATTGGTGTTGTTTTTTTGTTGAAATTTTACTTGACAAATAGTTACCGGGGAGGGTATTATATAGGAAAAGCAGGCTCCACAAAAAAGTGATCGGGGCATGCAAAAAGATTGTGAGGTTGATTCTTATGTCTAACATTTCTCGTCGTAAGTTCCTCAAGGGTGCAGGTGTGGCTGCTCTGGCTGTTGCTGCTGCCGGTGTTCTGGCTGGCTGCTCCAATAATGATATCCCTGTCACGCCTAACAAGCCGGGATCTTCTGATATCCCTGAGAATCCGAGCTTGGAAAAATCGGTTTATGATGCCCTGCTTGTACTCCCTGTTAAAACCCTGAGTCAGGATAACGGTCTGCGCTCGCTGGCATCTGATCTGGCAAAGGCTCAGATCGCTGGTACTCAGCAGGAGGTTCGTGCTCGTATTATGAGCAAAACCCAGATTGAATCCGATGATGGAACGATTTTGATTGTGGACGCATACAGCAATGAAATGGCCGCAAGCGAATTCTCTAGCGACAGCGTTTGGAAAGCGTGGGATGATACCGGCTGGAAGCTGAACCCGTTGGCAACAAAGGTTTCGATTGCGGCAAAGACGGAAGGCGATAAGACCTACTACGCTATGATTCTGTACACTGTACTGTAATAAAGGGAGAATTTGACTATGAAATGTAATATCTCTCGCCGTGTATTCCTGAAAGGTGCAGGCGTTGCAGCTCTGGCTGTTGCATCTTCCGCTATGCTGTCTGGCTGCTCCGGCGATGCTGTTGAAGAGGTCGTCAAGAAGGACGTTACTGTTTTCTTTATCTATGGCGGTGTGAAGCAGAACAAGACTGCTACTGTCAAGGTTCTTAAGACGGATACTACGTTCAACACTGCACTCATTACCCCTGATAAGCTGCCGGAAGGCTTCAAGGTTGCAAAGCAGGGCGAAGTTGCGATCAGCGCTGACAATACTGCCGAGGTTGAGATCACTGTTGGTACTGCAACGAAGATTGTTGAAGTGCGTTTCTTTGTCGGCCAGCAGCAGCTGCCCAAGACTGGTACCGCTGAAGTGGCAGCAGATGCAACTGTTGTGAATGCCAGCGAGATCAAGATGCCTGATGATTACGCAAGAATGTACGAAATAACCAATGGTCAGCCTGCAATTGGCACGGATCAGGACGGCAAGCTGTACACGGTTGCGATTCTGGCTGCAAAGGAGATGACTTTCTCCGTGCAGTATAAGCTGGATGGCACGCTGCTGCTGGTTGGTACTTATGATGGTCTGTCCAACATCACAACTGTCAGCAAGAAGGATCTGAAGGAAGAAAATCTGAAGTATCTGGAAGAAAAGGGCTATGAGCCTGCTGGCGATGGCACTGTCAATGGCGATGTAGTCACTGTTAAACTGCAGAAGATCATGGGCAATGTCAAAGTAATTTACAAGTACAAGAACAGGACTGTGGATGATACGAAATCGCTGGAGCTTTGGATCAAGGATACCAAGGTGACTGGTGAAACTTTGAAAAAGCAGGCTCCCTTGGACTTCTTTACTAGCCTGCGTTATACGATTGATGAAGGCCTGTTTGATGTTATCTGGACTGGAAATAGCGGCGTAGTGAATGCAACCGTCAGCAGCTTGTTCTGATTTCAATAGTATTCAAGGTTAGCAAAAAAGGAGACAGCAGTTTTGTGACTGCTGTCTCCTTTTTGCTTGCTAGTCCTCTAGGACTTCACACCTTGTTCCGGTGCCGCTTTGGAATGGGCACGCTGAGCACCAGACTGATGCCGATGGCCAGCGCAACCGCTACCTTAAAGGTGCTGATGCCGTTGGAAAGGGCCAGCGCATTGTTGCCCTGTATAAAATAGTAGGCGGTGTAGTAGATGCCCGCGCCGGGCACCAGCGGGAAGATGCCGGACAGCAGGAACACCGTCACCGGCATTTTGAGGGTGATGGCAAACACCCGGGTGAGCAGGGTCAGGGGGATCACCGCCAGCAGAGAGGCTGCGGCACTGTCTGCCCCCAGCATTACGGCCAGCTCGTAGACGAACCAGCCCACGGCCCCCACCAGCCCGCAGAAGAACAGGCTTTTGCGGGGGCACGCAAACAGGATGGCAAAGCACAGGGTGCCGACCCCTGCAATGAAGAACTGCGCCGCCAGCTCTCCGATCTGTGTACTGGTGAGCATCATGCGACCACCACCCCCGTAAAGAATGTATAAAGGCTCAGCACAAGGCCGGTGCCAATGGCAATGCTGGCCGCAATGAGCAGTGCATCGATCATGCGGATGGTGCCGGAAAGGTAGTCGCCTTGCACGAAATCCCGGATGCCCATGGTGAACGCGATGCCCGGCGTCAGGATCATCAGCGAACCGATGATGGCATGGCTGGCAGAGGTGCCCAGCAGGTTGCAGCCCAGAATGCACGCCAGCGTGATGAGCGCCGCACAGCTGATCTTGCAAAAGCCGCCGGGCAGCTCGTGCTGCTCACACAGCAGCAAATAGCCGCTGGCAAGAAAGCCTGCCAGTGCCGCCGCCAATGCGCTGCGCAGCGTGCCGCCGAAGATCAGCGCAAAGCAGAACGCGCCGCACATGCCGGAGACCAGCTGCACCCAGTCCTTGGGGAAGGGGATGCGCCGTGCCAGCACAAGGCGGCTCTCGGCTTCGTCCAGCGACATGCTGCCCTCTGCGATCTCGCGGGAGAGGGCGTTCACCGCCGCCACCCGGCTCAGATGGGTGGTACGGCTGGGCACGTTGCGCACCTCGCTGATCTCGGCGGTGCCCGCACTGGCAAAGATGCCGTTGGTCAGCACGTAAACATGGAACTCCCGCAGGTGGAATGACCGGGCCATGATCTCCATGGTCTGCTCCACCCGGAACACCTCGGCACCGTTTTCCAGCAATGTCTGGCCCGCCGCCATGATAAAATCCATGATGCGGCGGCGCAGTTCTTCATTCGGGAAAACCTCGCGGCTGTTCATTGCCGCACCTCCTTTATAAATAATGCTGTCTTATTCTACCATGTCCGCGGCTGGCGCACAAGATAAAAAAACGCAATTTCCTACTAAAAAACTTCGTTGTAGGTGTTGACAAATCCGGTCGATTGGATTATTATAAATGCAATATCACAAAAATGGCTGTGAAGAGAAGAGTAGGCCTTCGCATTGATCCTTACCAGAAAGCCCGGGCGATGGAAAAGGGCAGGAAACAGGAAGCTGAAAATGGTCTCGGAGCTGTGCGGGCGAGGTGCATGAGCGCTAAGTTCGCAACGGGATGCGCCCGTTACAGCGTCCGGCTGTAAGCAGCAAAGCTGCCGCAGCATTGAGGCTGTGCCCGCAAGGGTGCGGTAAACCAAGGTGGTACCACGGAAGTATGTTATGCTCCCGTCCTTGTCTGAGCGTTGGCTCAAGGTCAAGGACGGGAGCTTTTTTCATGCATCCGTCAAAGGCCCTTAGCACGGAACTGTGCCGTGCGGGCCGCTGTACATTGTAATAAGCGAATAGAGAGGGAACAAAACTATGATTACTCGTCGTGATTTTCTGAAAGTTACCGGAGCTGCAGCTGCTGCAGCTGCCCTGACCGCATGCGGCGGTTCTTCTTCCACCGCATCTTCTGCTGCTTCCGGCACTGCTTCTTCCGCAGCTTCTTCTGCTGTGGCTAAGCTGGACAAGGTGAAGGTGGCCGTGCCCAACGACACCACCAACGAAGCACGCGCCCTGACCCTGCTGGAGAAGAACGGCTTCTTTAAGCTGAAGGCTGATGCAGGCCTGACCGCAACCGCAAAGGACATCGAGGAGAACCCTCTGAATGTTTCCGTCGATGAGGTCGAGGCTGCTCAGGTGCCCAACGTCCTGCAGGACGAGGACTACGCCGTCATCAACTCCAACTACGCCATCTCCGCTGGTCTGGACCCCATGACCGATGCTTTGGCAATGGAGGACGGCACCTCTGCTTACGTCAACATTCTGGTCTGCAAGGACGGCAATCAGGAAGAGCCGAAGATCAAGGCTCTGGCCGCTGCTCTGCAGAGCCAGAAGGTGAAGGACTTCATGGATGAAAACTACAAGGGCGCTGTGGTGTCCGTTGTGGAGAACCCCACCGACGGCTATGACTCCTCTATCGACTACGATGCACTGAACGGCGAGACCGTCAGCTGCGCTGCTACTCCGGCTCCTCACTGCGAGGTTCTGGAGATCTGCAAGGACATCCTGGCCGAAAAGGGCATCACGCTGGATATTCAGGAGTACGACGACTACATCATTCCCAACAACATCGTTGAGGACGGCCAGTGCGATACCAACTATTTCCAGCATCAGCCGTATCTGGACGACTTCAATGCAGAGCACGGCACCCATCTGGTGACGGTTGCCGGCATCCACGTGGAGCCTATGGGCATCTACGGCGGCAAGCAGGACAGTCTGGCACCGATCGAGGGCTAAGCAAACTCCCCCAGTCACCTTGCGGTGACAGCCCCCTCGGGGAGGGGGCCTTTGCTTGACCGTTCTGTTTCAGGCTCCCTCCATGAGGGAGCTGGCAAACCCGCAAGGGTTTGACTGAAGGAGTTTATTCAACAGCAAGGAGCAATTTCTGTGATCGAGATCAAACATCTTTCCAAGACCTTCCAGATGAAGGACGGCGCGGTAAATGCGCTGAAGGACATCAACCTCACCATCCCGGATGGTTCCATTTATGGCATCATCGGCATGTCCGGTGCGGGCAAATCCACGCTGGTGCGCTGCATCAACCTGCTGGAACGCCCCACCGAGGGCAGCGTTGTGATCGACGGCACCGCTATGGAGACTTTAAACGCAGCCCAGCTGCGTGAGCGCCGCCGCGATATCACCATGATCTTCCAGCAGTTCAATCTGCTGATGCAGCGCAGCTGCCTGAAGAACATCTGCTTCCCCATGGAGCTGGCCGGTGTGAAAAAGGCGGATGCCGAAAAGCGTGCCAGAGAGCTGCTGGAAGTGGTGGGCCTGCCCGATAAGGCCAACGCCTACCCGGCACAGCTGTCCGGCGGCCAGAAGCAGCGCATTGCCATTGCCCGCGCACTGGCAACGGACCCCAAAGTTCTGCTCTGCGATGAAGCCACCAGCGCACTGGACCCCAACACCACCCATGCTATCCTGACCCTGATCAAGGACATCAACAAGAAGCTGGGCATCACGGTTGTGGTCATCACCCATCAGATGAGCGTTGTGGAAGAGATCTGCGATCACGTTGCCATTCTGGACGGCGGCGTTGTGGTGGAGGAAGGCTCCGTGCAGGAGATCTTCTCGAACCCCAAAACGCCCGCAGCAAAGCGTCTGGTGGCACCCAACGGCGGCAGCGCCGCACGGGATCTGTCCAGCTTTGCACCGGACGACCATGTGGTGCGCGTCACCTTCAACGGTTCGTCCACGGCAAAGCCGCTGGTGGCAAGCCTTGCCGCAGAAAAAGGCATTCTGGTGTCGGTGCTCAGCGCCGACACCCGTGATCTGAGCGGCCAGTGCTACGGCTCCATGCTGCTCAAGCTGCCCACTGATGTGGAGCAGGCAAAGCAGGCTGCGGCCTATATGCGCGCCCAGCCCGGCATTACGGTAGAGGAGGTGACCGGCGAATGAGTATTGCAGATTACGGTTTTGCCATCTGGGAGACCTTTTATGTGACGGTCCTTTCCACCGCGTTTGCGCTGGTGCTGGGCCTGCCGCTGGGTGTGCTGCTGGTGGCCGGTGATAAGGACGGCATTCTGCCGCTGCCCGGCTGGCTGATGCACATTCTCAACATCGTTATCAACATCCTGCGCAGTGTTCCGTTCCTGATCCTGATGATCTGTGTATTCCCGCTTACCCGTGCCATCGTGGGCACCACGGTGGGTACCAAAGCCACCATCGTTCCGCTGGTGGTGGCAGCCTTCCCGTTCGTGGCGCGTCTGGTGGAGACCAGTCTGCGCGAGCTGGACGAGGGCGTGGTGGAAGCGGCCCAGAGCATGGGCGCAACACCGTTCCAGATCATTACCAAGGTGATGATCCCGGAATGCCTGCCCGGCCTGATCTCCAGCATGACCACCGCACTGACCACCATTCTGGGCTACTCGGCCATGTCCGGTGTCATTGGCGGCGGCGGTCTGGGCAAGATCGCTTTGTCCTACGGCTATTACCGCTACCAGACCGATATCATGATCGTGTGTGTCATTTTGCTGGTGCTGATGGTTCAGGTGTTCCAGACTTTGGGCACTGCTTGGGCCACCAGAAGCGATAAGCGGCTGCGGAAGTAAATCCTTCAGTCGCACTTCGTGCGCCAGCTCCCCCGGAGAGGGAGCCTCTGGCGAAGAGGAAAACTTTCCGGTATTGCCAAAGCCGAAAGGCTTTGACGGAAGGGGTCCTCTCCTCATTTTGCCCCCGAACGGGAACTAAAATTTAACGTTTCAATTCCCCGCCGGAGGCTGCAGCACTCCTGCGGGGAATTGTGCTATATGGACAAACCCAGTAAAGGAGTATGTAGTATGAATCGCGATACCATCTGCGTGCAGGGCGGTTACACCCCCGGCAACGGCGAACCCCGCCAGATCCCCATTATCCAGTCCACCACCTTCAAGTATGCCACCAGCGAGGACATGGGCAAACTGTTCGATCTGGAAGCTGACGGCTACTTCTATTCCCGTCTGCAGAACCCCACCTGCGACCTTGTGGCTAAGAAGATCTGCGAGCTGGAAGGCGGCACGGCCGCAATGCTGACCAGCAGCGGTCAGGCTGCAAACTTCTTTGCCCTGTTCAATCTCTGCGAAGCAGGCGACCACATCGTGGCATCCAGTACCATCTACGGCGGCACCTTCAACCTGATCTCCGTCACCATGAAGAAAATGGGCATTGAAGCCACCTTTGTTGATCCGCTGTGCACCGAGGAAGAATTGAACGCCGCATTCCAGCCCAACACCAAGGTGGTGTTCGGCGAGACCATCGCAAACCCGGCCCTGACCGTGCTGGACATTGAGAAGTTTGCCAAGGCTGCTCACGCCCACGGTGTGCCGCTGATCGTGGACAACACCTTCCCCACGCCGGTCAACTGCCGCCCCTTTGAGTGGGGCGCGGATATCGTGACCCACTCCACCACCAAGTACATGGACGGTCATGGCGCGGTGCTGGGCGGTGCCATCGTGGACGGCGGCAAGTTCGACTGGATGGCCCACGCCGACAAGTTCCCCGGCCTGTGCACCCCGGACGACAGCTACCACGGCATCACCTACGCCGAGCGTTTCGGCAAAGAGGGTGCCTTTATCACCAAGGCTACCGCGCAGCTGATGCGTGACTTTGGCTCCATGCAGTCGCCCATGAACGCCTACATGCTGAACCTCGGTCTGGAAAGCCTGCATGTGCGGATGCAGCGCCACTGCGCCAACGGTATGGCCGTGGCAGAGTTCCTTGAGAGCCATCCCAAGGTGGCCTACGTGAACTACTGCGGCCTGGAGTCCAGCCCGTACCATGCACTGGCTGAAAAATACTTGCCGAACGGCAGCTGCGGCGTGGTCAGCTTTGGTCTGGCCGGCGGCCGTGAGGCTGCAAGCATCTTTATGAAGAACCTGAAGCTGGCAGCCATCGAGACCCATGTGGCCGATGCCCGCACCTGCTGCCTGAACCCTGCATCCAGCACCCACCGCCAGATGAACGATGAGCAGCTGAAAGCCGCCGGCGTGCCCGCAGAGCTGGTGCGCATGAGCTGCGGCTTGGAAAGCAGCGAAGACCTCATCGCAGATATTGCACAGGCGCTGGATAAGATCTAAAAGGTGAGTTCAGCAGCATCTATCAGTTCCGGCCCTTCTCGTAAAAAACGCATTTGGGGCGCCCCGCAGGGCGCGACAAACGCAAAATATAAAAATAAATTCCGCTGAAGATAGCCAGAGCGTCAGCGGAGGCTATTCTAAATCGTTAGGAGTACGAACTATGCCGCTGATCATCCCCAAGACCCTGCCTGCTTACGATGCCCTCTACAACGAAAATATCTTCGTCATGCATCGTGAGCGCGCCCTTGCCCAGCACATCCGCCCGCTGGAGATCCTGATCCTGAACCTGATGCCCACCAAGATCACCACCGAGACCCAGATCGCCCGTCTGTTGGCAAATACCCCGCTGCAGGTGCACATGACCCTGCTGCAGACGGCCAGCCATGCGGCGACCCACGTTTCGGCGGCACATCTCGAATCGTTCTATAAGAACTTCAACGAGGTGAAGAACAACCGCTACGACGGCATGATCATCACCGGCGCACCGGTGGAGACCATGGACTTTGAGCAGGTGGATTACTGGCCGGAGCTGTGCGAGATCATGGACTTCAGCGAGACGAATGTCTACTCCACCCTGCATGTGTGCTGGGGTGCACAGGCTGGCCTGTACTACCACTACGGCGTGCACAAGCAGCTGCTGCCGGAAAAGATGTTCGGTGTGTTCGAGCACCGGGTCACCCGCCCGTCGAACCCTTTGGTGCGCGGCTTTGACGAGGTGTTCTATGCGCCCCACAGCCGCCACACCGGCATCAGCCGCGAGGATGTGGACAACTGTAAGGCTTTGCGCATCCTTGCCGAGAGCGATGTGGCCGGGCCTTTCCTCATGAGCACCGAGAACGGACGGCAGATCTTTGTCACCGGCCACCCGGAGTACGACAAGTACACGCTGGATTCAGAGTACCGCCGCGATGTGGACAAGGGCCTGCCTATCCATGTGCCGGTGAATTACTACCCGGACGATGATCCCACAAAGCCGCCGCTGTTCCGCTGGCGTGCCCACGCCCACCTGCTGTATGAGAACTGGCTGAACTACTACGTCTACCAGAACACCCCCTACGATCTGGGCGAGATCCAGCGCGTAAAGCACGAATAAATGCACAAAAACCGGTATTGCGTCAAAATTGCGCGATACCGGTTTTTATGCTATACTGTTCCTGCGGCCCTTCTCCATTCCCCTAACCGCGGAAAGGAGGTGAACCCCTTGGAAACTCTCTCTACATTTATCCAAACCGTTGCCGCGCAGGTAGTTGCCTACTATCTGTGCACATGGATCGACGGTAAGATCGGCAAGGGCAGCGAACACTAAAAGAAGCCCCCGGTACTGACACTACCGGGGGCTTCGTGTTTCGGCATGAACCCGATGGATTCAATCTCTCTACATTGCCTATCTTTAGTATATGCAGTTTTGGGCAAAAGTCAAGCGATGAAATGTAAATTATTTTTTACGCCTTACCGGCTTTTTCTTGCGCACGCTGTAGCCAAAGGTGCCCAGCTTTTTGCCCAGTGCCAGATATTCGCCGTGGCTGTAGACGATGAGCTTTGCCTTTTCGAGACACAGCTTGCCGTTTTCGTCCAGCAGGCTTTCATCCACATCACAGGCCACCACTTCGGCAAGGAACAGGTCGTGGCTGCCCAGCGGGATCACCTGAGTTACCTTGCATTCCAGATTGACCGGGCTTTCTTCCAGAATGGGGCAGTCGGTCAGCACGCTGCCGGGGGCAGAATGCAGGCCGCAGGCAGAAAACTTGTCCACGTCACGGCCACTTTTCACGCCGCACCAGTCCACCGAACGCACCAGCGCTTCGGTGGGCAGGTTGATGGCAAACTGTCCGCTTTCCTGAATGAGGTGGTGGCTGTAGCGCTCCGGCCGAACGCTGATGGACACCATGCTGGGCTGGGTGCAGATGGTGCCCGTCCAGCCGATGGTGATGAGATTGGGCTTTTCCAGCCCGCCGCAGGACACCAATACCGGCGGTTCCGGGTTCAGCAGGGTGCTGCCCCGCCAGCTCTGTTTGCTCATCCGTGATACTTCCTTTCGTAGGGTGCCCAGGTGCGCTCGCTGATGATGTAGCGCGGGCGGGCTTTCGTCTCCATATAAATTTTGCCGATATACTCGCCAATCACGCCTAAGCACACCAGCTGCACGCCGCTCATGAAGCAGACGATGCACACGATGGAGGCCCAGCCGGCCACGCTGCTGCCCATGGCGGCGCACACGATGGCCCAGATGACTCCGATAAAGCTGATCAGGCTCACAAAGATGCCAGATCCGGTAATAAGGCGGATGGGCTTGTTGGAAAGGCTGGTGATGCCGTCAAAGGCAAGGGCCAGCATCTTGCTCAGGGGGTAGTGGCTCTCACCGGCAAGGCGTTCGTGGCGCTCATAGGTGACTACCTCGCTCTTGAAGCCAACCAGCGGCACCATGCCGCGCAGGAAAATGTTCACTTCCCTGTAGTCGGCAAAGCTTTCCAGCACACGGGTGCTGATGAGGCGGTAGTCTGCGTGGTTGAACACGATGTCTGCGCCCAGAGCGTTCATCACATGGTAAAAGCCCTCGGCGGTGAAGCGCTTGAAGAAGGTGTCTGTATCGCGGCGGCTGCGCACGCCGTAGACCACCTCGGCACCGTCCAGATACTTTTTAACCATCTCGTCCATGGCGTTGATGTCGTCCTGACCATCACAGTCGATGGAAATGGTAACATCGCAGGTGCCGCTGTGCAGTGCCTCCATCAAGCCTGCCAGCACGGCGTTCTGGTGGCCGCGGTTGCGGCTCTGGGAAATGCCGATGTAGTGCTCGTCCTGTGCGGCAAAACTCTGGATCAGTTCCCATGTCTTGTCTTTGGAGCCATCGTTCACGAACAGCACCCGGCTCTTTTCACTCACAAGGCCCTGTGCGGCAAGGCCGCTGATCTTTTCCAGAAACATGGGAGCTGTAATGGGCAGCACCTGCTCCTCGTTGTAACAGGGGATCACGATCCATAAAATCGGTTTTGACATATTTAAAAATACTCCTATATTAAAAATAACAAGATGATGCCGCTGACGGTTACGGCCTTCCAGTGAAAAAGAGTTTTAGAAAAATCCGTAGATTTTTCTAAAACTCAAATATAAAAATAAAATTTCAGCTGAATACAGCCAAAGCGCACGCGGCGGCTATTCAAATGGTCACTGCACCATTTGCTTCAGTACCGCAGGCTCCAGCAGCTTGAAGCTGCTTTTGTAGGTGTCCAGCAGGCCGTCCCGCTGCATCTGGCTCAGCTCGCGGCTGAGGGCGCTGCGGTCGCAGTTCAGGTAATCTGCCAGCTGGATGCGGGAGAACGGGATGCTGAAGGTCAGGCTGCCAGCCCGCTCGGCTTCACTGAGCAGATAGGCGCACACTTTGGCCCGTAGGCTTTTGAGCACCAGCAGGTCGATGCGGCGGGAGAGGGAAAAATATTTATCGCTGATGGTGCGCACCAGATTGCGCAATGTCTGCTGGTGCGCCGGACTGCCATCCGAAAGCAGCAGCCGCTCGTAGGGAATCAGCAGCACCTCGCAGGGCACCGAAGCCATCACCGTGACCGGGCTTGCCAGACTGGAACCGCTCAGCACATCGCCGAACACGCCGCCCGGTTCCATGTGAGTGATGGGAATGCGCGCACCCTGCGGCCCGGGACGGTAGGCTTCCAGCTCACCGGACAGTACGATGCCCACCCTGCGGTTGGGTTCGCCCGCCAGAACAAGCGCTTCGCCTTTGCCATAGCTGCGCATAACGGCACCCAGCTGAGCCAGCAGGGTCTGCAGCTCTTCAGGGGTCAGACCATTGAATAAAGAGGTGGAGCATAACAGCGGAAGAAAGTTTTTCATCACAATTCCGTGGGAAAGATCCGGCTTCCCACAGCCCTCCTGCAATTCCGTTGCACACGCAACGGTATTTTTGACTCTATTATAGTAAACTTAGACCCGCAAAGCAAATGATTTTGCAAATTTGCCTTGTAAAAAATATGAAAAGACCGACCCATGGTTCTGTGCAAAATTTTCAGGCACAAAATGGCGCGGTCTTGTGAGGAAAGAGGGAACCCCGCATGAAAAAACTGACATCCATGCTGCTGGCTCTGGCCCTTGTGCTGAGCCTTGCCGCCTGCGGCGGTGCGGCATCCAGCTCTGTTGCATCCAGTGCAGCTTCCAGCGAAGCTGTCCCCGAGGCTGCTTCGGAAGCCGCTTCCAGTGAGGAAGCAAAGGAACTGTCCACCACCGATGCGCTGCGCATTGCCGGCCTGAAAGGCCCCACCACCATGGGCCTTGTCAACCTGCTGAGCATGGAAGAGGATGACACCGCTTCCATGGATTACGACCTGCAGCTTTACGGCGCTGCCGATGAGATCGTGCCGCTGCTGATGAAGGGCGAGCTGGACATGGCTTCCATCCCGGCAAATCTGGCCGCCACCCTGTATCAGAAGACGGAGGGCGGCATTCAGGCTGTGGCAGTCAACACGCTGGGCGTGCTGTACGTAGTGGAAAAAGGCGGCGATACGATCCAGTCCATGGCAGACCTTGCAGGCCGTACCATCCTGTCCACCGGCAAGGGCACCACGCCGGAGTACGTGCTGCGCTATCTTCTGAACGCCAACGGCATCGACCCGGACAAGGATGTGACCATTGAATACTACAGCGAGGCCACCGAGGTCACGGCCCAGATGGCCAATACCGAGGATGCCATTGCAGTTCTGCCCCAGCCCTATGTGACTGCAGCCGGCCTGCAGGACGACACCCTGCGTGTGGCCCTCGACCTGACCGAGGAATGGAACAAGGTCGCGGATACGCAGCTCATCACCGGCGTGACCGTGGTGCGCAAGGAGTATGCCGAGGAACACCCGGATGTTGTGGCCGCATTCCTTACCGACTACGCCAAGAGCGTGGAAGCTGCCAACGCCGATTTGGACGGCACTGCCGCTCTGTGCGAGGAGCAGGGTGTTGTGGCCAAGGCTGCCATTGCCAAGAAGGCCCTGCCCAACTGCAACATCGTCTGCCTGACCGGCGACGAGCTCAAGACCAACGCATCCGCTTATCTGCAGGTGCTGTTTGATGCCGACCCCAAGGCAGTGGGCGGCGCAATGCCCGGCGACGATTTCTACTGGACTGCCGAGTGATTTCTCAATAAGCCATCTCTCCGGCCGCTGTGCGATTGGTACGCACGGCGGCTTTTTTGTTTGCACAAAATGCTTGTATCCCAGCTTTTGTGCTCCCTGCACAAATTTAAAGACAATTTTTTGTGAACGAAAATGAATGGAATTGACTGGAAATGATTGATTTTGGTGCTGTATTTGCTATAATAAAGATGCAATCAACCAAAACAACGCACAAACGGTCATAAACCGTCAAAGATAAGATCAAACCAAAGGAGAGAGAATGCCGATGCTGGCAGAAGAACGCTTCAGCCTGATCATGGAACAGCTGAACCGCAAGCGCACCGTGACGGTGCAGGAACTGTGCGAGGCGCTGAACACCAGCGAATCCACCATCCGGCGCGACCTGACCGAACTGGACCGGCTGGGCAAGCTGAACAAGGTGCACGGCGGTGCCACCCTGCCGGACAGCCGTTTTCTGGCGGATGAACCCACCATGGAGGCCAAGGAGTCGCAGGCTGTGGAGCAGAAGCGCAGCATCGCGCAGGCGGCGGCAAAGCTCATCAACGCCGATGATTTTGTGTTCATCGATGCAGGCTCCACCACGCTGGAGCTGGTGCGTGCACTGGCGGGGGATGCCCTCAAAGCCAGCTATGTGACCAACGGCGTGGCCCATGCCCGGGCACTGGCCCGAAAGGGCTGCCGGGTGTATCTGCCCGGAGGACTGCTGCGGCCCGAGACCGAAGCTATTGTGGGTGCACCCACAGTCACCAGCCTGCAGCGCTACAATTTTACCAAGGCGTTCATGGGTGCCAACGGTGTGGCGCTGGATGCCGGTTTTACCACGCCGGACCCCGAGGAAGCTGCCGTGAAAGCAGCGGCAGTGCACCGTGCACGGGAAGCCTGGTTCCTTGTGGATGATGCCAAGTTTTCCCGCATCTACCCGGCAGTCATTGCCGACCTGCAGGGCGGTGCCATTCTCACCAACCGCTGCCCCAACCCCAAATACAAACAATTCACGCTGGTAAAGGAGACGGAAGTATGATTTATACCGTAACATTCAACCCGGCCATTGACTATGTGGTGCGTTTGGATGCACCGCTGGAAGTAGGCGAGGTGAACCGCGCCAAAGGCGAGGACTGCGTGCTGGGCGGCAAGGGCATCAATGTGTCCGGTGTGCTGGCACAGCTGGGCTGCGAGAGCGTGGCGCTGGGCTTTGTGGCCGGTGAGACCGGCGCATGGCTGGAACGCGGTCTTGCTGCACAGGGCTTAAAGACCGATTTTGTGCATCTGGAACAGGGCATGACCCGCATCAATGTCAAGATCAAGGCAGGGCAGGAGACCGAGCTGAACGGCGCGGGCCCCGACATTCCGGAGAGCGCCATGCAGGAGCTGGAAAAGAAGCTGGACAGCCTGAACGAGGATGATATCCTCATTCTGGCGGGCAGCATCCCGGCAAGCCTTTCGCAGGATACCTACGAGCGGCTGCTGGCCCGGCTGCAGGGCAGGGGCGTGCGTGCTGTGGTGGATGCCACCCGCGACCTGCTGGTGAACGTGCTGCAGTACCACCCCTTCCTCATCAAGCCCAATAACCACGAGCTGGGCGAGATCGTGGGCAGGGTGCTGACTACGGACGAAGAGATCATTGCTGCGGCCCGCACCCTACAGCAAAAGGGCGCTCGCAACGTGCTGGTAAGCATGGCGGGCGACGGTGCCCTGCTGGTGGACGAAAATGGCGAGGTGCACCGCATCGGCTGCCCCAAGGGCAAGGTCGTAAACAGCGTGGGCGCAGGCGACAGCATGGTGGCCGGCTTTGTGGCTGGCTGGATGCAGACCCGGAGCTATTCCTTTGCACTGCGTTTGGGCACCGCCTGCGGCAGTGCAACGGCGTTCAGCCTTGGCCTTGCCACCAAAGAAAAAATCGACGAACTGATGAAGGAAATCTGACCCTCTGTGACGGAGAGGGTTGCAGTTATACAGGAAGGGAGAAAAATCATGCGTATTACGGAATTATTCACCGCGCAGTCCATCGCACTGGATGAGGCTCTGACCGATCAGGAGCAGATCATCAGCCGTCTGGTGGAGCTGCAGGCCACCCATGGCAACATCACGGACAAGGATGCCTACAAAAAGGCCCTTTATGCCCGTGAGGCGGAGGGCTCCACCTATGTGGACAACGGCATCACAGTGCCCCACGCCAAGACCAATGTAGTCACCCGGCCCAGTCTGGCGGCGCTGCGGCTGAGCAGCCCTGTGCAGTACAATGCCGAGGACGACGGTACCACCGACCTGCTGTTTGCCATTGCGGCTCCGGAAAACGGCAGCCTGCATGTGGACATGCTGGCCCGTATGATGCAGATGCTGATGAACGAGGACTTTGTAGAGAAGCTGAAGGCCGCAAAGACCCCTGCAGAGTTCCTTGACTGCATCGATACACAGGAGGAGGCTCAGTTCGGCGCGGAGAGCTTCACCCAGCAGGAGATCCCCCAGAGCGGCTACCGCATTCTGGCCGTGACCGCCTGCGTCAACGGCATCGCCCACACCTATATGGCAGCGGAAGCCCTGACCAAGGCCGGTGACAAGCTGGGGCTGCCCACCAAGGTGGAGACCAATGGCTCGGATGGAGCAAAGAACATCCTCACCAGAGAAGAGATCGCAAACTGCGACGGCATCATCGTGGCAGCAGAAAAGAAGGTGGAGACCGCCCGCTTCGACGGCAAGCCGGTGCTGTTCACCCGGGTGGACGATGGCATCCACAAGCCGGAGGAGCTCATCAAGAAGATCGTGCACGGCGAGGTGCCTGTTTACCACGCCGAGGGCGGCGCACAGGCCGCCGAGGATGCTTCCGGCAAGGACAGCTTTGGCCGCGCTCTGTACAAGAACCTGATGAACGGTGTCTCCCACATGCTGCCCTTCGTGGTGGGCGGCGGCATCATGATCGCACTGGCGTTCCTGCTGGACGATTACACCATCGATCCCTCCAACTTTGGCATGAACACCCCGGTCGCTGCCTTCTTTAAGACGGTGGGCAGCGCAGCCTTCGGTTACATGCTGCCCATCCTGTCTGCCTTCATCGCCATGTCCATCGCGGACCGTCCGGGTCTGGCGGTCGGTTTTGTGGGCGGTGTGCTGGCCATGAACGGCACCAACTTTGCAGGCATTGCAGCGGGTGAGACCACCGGTGTTTCCGGCGGCTTCCTTGCTGCACTGCTGGCCGGTTTTGCTGCAGGCTATATCGTCGAGCTGCTGAAAAAGATCACCGAAAAGCTGCCTGCCAGCCTGAATGGCATCCGTCCCATGCTCATCTACCCGCTGGGCGGTATGCTCATCCTCGGCGCAGTGATGTGCGGCATCAACCCGGTCATGGGCATGATCAACACTGCCATGACCGATTGCCTGAACGCCATGGGCGGCACCTCCAAGGTGCTGCTGGGTGCCATCGTGGCCGGTATGATGAGCATTGATATGGGCGGCCCGTTCAACAAAGCAGCTTACGTCTTTGGCACGGCAGCCCTTGCCTCCGGCAACTATGAGGTGATGGCCGCTGTCATGGTGGGCGGCATGGTTCCTCCCATCGCCATCGCCCTGTCCACCACCTTCTGCCCCAAGAAGTGGACTGCCGACGAGCGCCGCAACGGCATCGTGAACTACGTCATGGGCCTGTGCTTCGTCACCGAGGGCGCGATCCCTTATGCAGCAGCAGATCCGCTGCGCGTCCTGCCCAGCTGCGTGGCCGGTGCAGCGGTGGCCGGTGCGCTCTCTATGACCTTCGGCTGCGCTTTGCGTGCACCGCACGGCGGCATCTTCGTGTTCCCTGTGGTTGACCACACAGTGCTGTACTGTGTGGCGCTGGCTGTGGGCAGCGTGCTGGGTGCTGTGATCCTGAGCCTGCTCAAGAAAAACCGTACCGACGCAGAATAAACGCCATTTCCTCCATATTCGAGATACTTCATAAAGCTGCGGCAAGCCCCCGGGGAGACCCGGGGGCTTGCTGTATTACGCAGGATCGCGCGAAGGATCAGAAGGATAAAAAGAAAAAGTAACCGCCCACGACTTCCAATCCAATCGGATATAACATGATACACCCGCTGTCAAAAACGCGGCAAGAACCATTTTCACAAAAAATGCAGCAAAGAACAGCGCGAAACACCGCATTTGCTGGAAAAAACTTTGAAGCCGCCCTTTTGGATTGCACCCGGTTTTTGAGTGTGGTATACTGTTTCTGTTATGGAAAAGTTCCGGTGCGGTGTGCCGGGCACAGCAAAGAGGAAAAAGGAAACGAACGATGAAAATTGGATTTGACAACGACAAATATCTCTCGATGCAGTCAGAACATATCCGCGAGCGCATCAAGAAATTTGACAACAAGCTCTATCTGGAATTCGGCGGCAAGCTGTTCGATGATTACCACGCGTCCCGCGTACTGCCGGGCTTCCAGCCCGATTCCAAGCTGCAGATGCTGCTGCAGCTGAAGGATCAGGCCGAGGTGGTCATCGTTATCAGCGCCGAGGACATCATCAGCAACAAGATCCGCGGCGACTACGGCATCACCTACGATCTGGATGTGCTGCGCCTGATCGATGCCTTCCAGGAAGTAGGCCTGTATGTGGGCAGCGTGTGCGTGACCAAGTACGCCGCTGCACCGGAGGTGGAGGCCTTTGAAAAGCGGCTGAACAGTCTGGGCATCCGCACCTTCCGCCACTACAAAATTCCCGGCTATCCCAACGATGTGGCCCGCATCGTCAGCGACGAGGGCTACGGCAAGAACGATTACATCGAGACCCAGCGCCCACTGGTGGTCATCACGGCCCCCGGCCCCGGAAGCGGCAAAATGGCCACCTGCCTTTCCCAGCTGTACCATGAGTACAAGCGCGGCGTGAAGGCCGGTTACGCCAAGTTCGAGACCTTCCCCATCTGGAACATTCCCCTCAAGCACCCGGTGAATCTGGCCTACGAGGCCGCTACAGCCGACCTGAACGATGTGAACATGATCGACCCGTTCCATCTGGAAGCCTACGGCGTGACCACCGTCAACTACAACCGCGATATTGAGATCTTCCCGGTGGTGAACGCCATGTTTGAGCTGATCGCCGGCAAAAGCCCGTATAAGTCCCCCACGGACATGGGTGTGAACATGGCAGGCAACTGCATCGTGGACGATGCGGTCTGCCGCGAAGCCTCCCGCAAGGAGATCCTGCGCCGCTACTTCAAGTGCCTGTGTGAGCAGAAGATCACCGGCACGGTCAAGGAGACCGAGCGCTACAAGCTGGAACTGCTGATGAATCAGGCCGACCTGACCGTGGGCCAGCGCGAAGTGGAAAAGCAGGCTCATGCCCGCAGCGAGAGCACCGGCGGGGCCCCTGCTGCCGCCATTGAGCTGCCGGACGGCACCGTTGTTACCGGCAAGACCGGTCCGCTGCTGGGTGCAGCAGCATCTGCTCTGATGAATGCTCTCAAGGTGCTGGCCGGTATCCCGCAGGAGACCGACCTTGTGAGTGCGGCTTCCATTGAGCCCATCCAGACCCTCAAGACCAACTATCTGGGCGGCAAGAATCCCCGCCTGCACACCGACGAGATCCTGATCGCGCTTTCCAGCTCGGCTGCTTCCAACGAGCAGGCTGCAGCGGCCATGCATCAGCTGCCCAACCTCAAGGGCTGCGATGTGCACTCCACCGTGCTGCTTTCGGGTGTGGATACCAGCACCCTGAACCGGCTGGGAATGTACCTGACCTGTGACCCTGTTTACGAGGAAGAGGACCGCAAGTACCACAAGCAGTAAATTATACAAAAAACAAAACAGGCGCATCCAAAGGCCGAAAGGCTGGCGGATGCGCTTGTTTTTTATTGGTTCAGATGCCGGTAAAATAAGGTCTGTACTTTTCTGCGTACAGCTGGGTGCCCATGCGGCGCAGGCCGCCGTACAGGTGCCGCCGGATCAGCGGTTCAATGGCATCCAGGTCTTTTTCCCGGATCACCCGCAAAATTTCCCGGTGCTCGCTCAGCACATCCGGCACATTGTTGGCCCGCACCACATCCAGACGGGTAAAGCGGGAATAATCCGGCTGCGGCTTTGTCAGGTTCTGCCAGATGTACCACTTGTTCATGCTGCAAAACCAGATGGCGTGCATTTCCAGATCCAGCGTCAGGAAGGCATTGATATCCACGTTGTCCGGGTCGGTCATGGTCTGGGCCATCTCTTCCAGTAGGTCATATTTGTGCTTGATTTCGATGTACTCTTTGGGCGAACAGACCTGAATGAAATCACGCAGGACCATGCTTTCCACAGCGGTGCGCTGGTACACGATCTGATCCACGATATCCAGATCAATGGGGGTGACGATGGTGCCCTTGCAGGGAATGATCTGCACAAAGCCGTTCTGTTCCAGCCGCTGCAGGGCAGCGCGCACCGGTGTGCGCGAAATGCCGAACCGTTTGCACAGCTGATTTTCGCTGATGGTCTCTCCGGGCTTGATCTTCAGCGTAACGATTTCATATTCCAGCGTCTGGTAGATGTCCTCCGGATGCAGCTGTTCAGCCATGTGCTCACACTCCATTTACATAGTTGATGATAAGATATTTCTATTTTAGCCTGCCGAAAAGAGATTGTCAACGCATGAGAATGAAGTATACAATAGCCTGTATACAAGTATAGGAAAAGCTCCGAAATTTATCATATCTGACAAAAATTGATATATCAGATGAAAATGAACGGAATTGTGTCATCAGATTGTAACAGTTTTCACGAGAAACGGATAAGATTGTTAGTTATGCACAAAGAAACTTTACGAAGTTGGTGAAGTTTGGCTCTTGTGCGGATGTGAATTTTCTGTTGCGATTAGCGTGCAATGAAAATGCTGTATACAGGGGCCGCCAAAAACTTTGCTAGAGTACAAGGCAAAACGGCACCCTTGAAACAAGGAGGAAGAAGATTATGAAAAAGGTCTCTCGTCGCAATTTCCTGAAGGTGTCTGGTGCAATGGCAGCTGCAGGTGCTCTGGCAGCCTGCGGCGGTTCCGGTGCATCCACTCCGGCTGCTTCCGGCGCAGCATCTACCAGCACTGCAGCAAGTGCCGCAGCAGCCGGTGAGGACAAGTTTGCATCTCTGGGCGACTTCACCATGACCGTGGGTCATGCACAGCCCGAAGGCAACCCCCGCTTTGTTTCCATGGAGCAGTTTGCCGCCGATGTGGCAGAGGCCACCAACGGCCATGTGAAGATTGAGGTTTACGGCAACGGCCAGCTGGGCACCGAGAAGGAGATGCTGGAGCAGGTCGTGGCCGGCACCGTGCAGGGCATGCGCGGCGGTCAGTTCGACTTCAGCCCCCGTCTGCTGATGTTCACCCTGCCCTTCCTGACCAACACCCGTGCGCAGGTCACGGCTCTGCTGCAGAGCGATCTGGCACAGAAGGTGTGCGCTGAGGCCGAAGGCGAGACGGGCACTGTCATCATTAACCTGTGCGATGCAGGCGGCTACCGCCAGTTCTCCAACTCCAAGCACCCCATCAAGGCTCCCGCAGACCTGAAGGGCCTGAAGATGCGCACCAACGGTATGAAGACCATTGACATGACCTTCCAGGCAATGGGTGCTACCACCACTACCATCCCGTACTCCGACCTGTACATGGGCCTGAAGACCGGCGTTGCAGACGGTCAGGAGAACCCTTGGGTCAACGTGGAGGGCATGAAGTTCTATGAAGTGCAGAAGTACTTCACCGAGGTCAACTACCAGTTCCATCCGGATCCCTTCTATGTGAACGCAGCATGGTGGAACGGCCTGCCCGAGGAGTACCGCGATATCATTAACGAGTGCGCCACCAAGATGGGCGAGTACAACGACGAGCTGATCGACAAGAACTCCAGCGCCGCAAAGCAGACCATCGTGGATTCCGGCTGCGAAGTCTATGAGCCCTCTGCCGATGAGCTGAAGGCCTTCCAGACCGCTGTGCAGTCCGTGTACGACCAGTGTGTCACCGAGGGCATCTGCACCGCCGACGAGATCAAGGAGATGCAGGATATCGTCGCAAAGGCATAAGCAGAAACGACCAAAGGCTAGAACGGCCATGTTACGGTAAAGGCGAGAGGGCAGCCTGCGGGCTGCCCTCTGCTGTAACAGGCCAATGGAAAAAGTTGTAAAATAACCGAAAGGGGCTGAGCACCATCGAAAAGCTGAAAAAAATCGGCAAGAAGCTGTTTGACATATACTTTACCATCGGCGTGATCGCCATGGCACTGCTGGCAGCTCTTGTGATCTTTACCGTTATTGCGCGCTACTGCTTCTCCCTGAGCTGGAAGCAGCTGGCAGAGTTCAACACCACCCTGTTTGCCTTTACCACCTTCTGGGGCATGGGCATCAACGTGATCAAGGACGAGCACGTCATGATCGACATCCTTTACGACGGTGTCAAGCCTGCCCGCAAGCGCTGGCTGGCTATCGTCAATTACCTCATCGTGCTGGCTGTGGTGCTGGTGTTCACCTATCAGGGCTTCAAGTATGTGGGCGTTGCCGGTAAGCAGATCAGTCAGGGCATGGAGATCCCCATGATGTATATGTACGGCATCATGCCGGTGTGCGGCATCATCTGTGCCATCTGCGTCGTGATCAAGATCATCACCCTGTACAAGGCCGATATTTCCTACTTTGCGCCCAAGAATCAGGCGCTGAGCCGTGACGACGCATAAGCGGAAAGGGGAGAATACACAACTATGGCAATGCTCATCCTTCTGGTGCTGCTGATCTTCTTTGCCGCGCTGGGCATCCCGCTGGCTTTCGCCATCGGCGCTTCCTGCGTGACCTACATCCTGATCTATGCACCTACCTTTATTACCATGCTGCCGCAGCGCGTGTGGAACGGTGCCTACAGTGAGCTGATGATCGCCATGCCGCTGTTCATGCTGGCTGGTGAGCTGATGAACACCGGCGGCATCACCCAGCGCATCATCAACTTCTGCATGGAGCTGCTGCGGCCCATCCGCGGTGGTCTGGGCGAAGTGAACATCGTGGCTTCCATGATCTTTGGCGGTATTTCCGGCTCCTCTGTGGCCGATACCTCGGCTCTGGGTTCCATCCTGATCCCCGCCATGGAGAAGGAAGGGTACCCGCCGGAAGCTTCTGCCGGTATCACGGTGGCATCCTCCACCATGGGCATGATCATCCCGCCCTCCACCCCCATGATCGTTTACTCCATGATCTCCGGTGCATCGGTGGGTGCGCTGTTCGTGGCAGGTGCCGTGCCCGGCATCCTGATCGGTCTGACTCAGCTGGTGCTGGTGTACATCATCAGCGCCAAGAAGGGCTGGCATCCGGAAAAGATCAAGTTTGACGGCAAGCGCGCCGCCAAGAGCCTGCTTTCCGGCATTCCTGCCCTCATCATGCCGCTGTTCATCATCATCTGCGTTTCCTTCGGCGTGTGCACTGCATCCGAAAGTGCCGGTGTGGCCGTGCTGTATTCCATGCTGGTGGGCTTCTTCGTCTACAAGGAGCTGACATGGAAGGGTGTCTGGGAGGCTTTGAAAAAGACCCTGATCTCTTCTTCCTCCATCATGCTCATCATCGGCTTCACCACCATCTTTACATGGGTGCTGACCATGCAGAAGGTGCCGCAGACGGTGGGTGCCTTCTTCATGTCCCTGAACATGCCCGCATGGGCCATTGCACTGATCTTTGATGTGCTGATTCTGATGATCGGCACCTTCATCGACGTCAGCCCGGCCATCCTGCTGCTCACCCCCATCCTGCTGCCGGTCATGGTGCAGTACGGCTTCTCGCCGCTGCAGTTCGGTGCCATGATGATCACCGGTCTGGCCATCGGTCTGGTCACTCCGCCGGTCGGCATGTGCCTGAACGCCTGCAACAAGATCAACCGTATGCCCATCATCGAGATCTTCAAGGGCGCAGCGCCCTACGTGATCTGCAACGTGATCGTTCTGATCTCTATCAGCCTATGGGGCCCGCTTACTACCGCCCTGCCGCAGCTGCTGGGCTACAGCATCTTCTGAAATCAACGCGTATACCTCTTATAAAGACAGGCAGCGCTCCCTTGGGGGGCGCTGTTTGTTTTTTGCACGCAAACAGGCGGGACAGTTGTATTTGACGGACAGATATGGTACACTAAGGCCACTTGTGTATAGGAATATAGGAAAAGAGGAATTAAATCATGGATACGCAAAAACAAAAGCGCAGCGCCTTTTCCGGCAAGATCGGCTTTGTGCTGTCGGCCGCAGGCGCTTCGGTAGGTCTGGGCAACATCTGGCGGTTTCCGTACCTCGCCGCGAAATACGGCGGCGGCATTTTTCTGCTGGTGTACATCGTGCTGGCCGTCACCTTTGGCTACACGATGATCGTGGCCGAAACGGCACTGGGCCGCATGACCCACAAAAGCCCGGTGGGTGCCTTTGGCGCCTTTGGCAAAAAGGGCGGCCTGCGGTTCGGCGGCTGGATCAATGCGGTCATCCCTATTCTGATCGTGCCGTACTATTCGGTCATTGGTGGATGGGTCATCCGCTATCTGTCGGAGTATATCAGCGGCCATGGCAGTGAGCTTTCGCAGGACGGTTATTTTTCCAATTTCATTTCCAGCGGACTGTCGGCAGAGGTGTGCTTTCTGATCTTCACGGCCTTTACGCTGGCCATCATCTTTGCAGGTGTGCGCAACGGCGTGGAGCGTGTTTCCAAGGTGATGATGCCGGTGCTGGTGGTGCTTTCGGTGGTCATTGCGGGCTACTCGGTCACGCGCCCGGGTGCGTTGGCAGGCGTGAAGTATTTTCTGGTGCCGAACGTGGCAAACTTTTCCTGGATGACGGTGGTCACGGCCATGGGCCAGATGTTCTATTCGCTGTCCATCGCTATGGGCATTCTGGTCACCTTTGGCTCCTATATGAAGAAGGAGGTCTCCATTGAGGAATCCACCGAGAACGTGGAGGTGTTTGACACGGCCATTGCCATCATGGCGGGCCTGATGATCATTCCGGCGGTGTTCTCCTTCTCCGGCGGCGACCCGGACACCCTGCAGGCCGGCCCGGCGCTGATGTTCATTACCATCCCCAAGGTGTTCGAGAGCATGGGCTTTGGCCATGTGGTGGGCATCCTGTTCTTTTTGCTGGTGCTGTTTGCAGCCGTGACCAGCTCCATTGCCCTGACCGAGAGCGCTGTCTCCACCTTTGAGGACGAGCTGGGCTGGAGCCGCGAGCGCGCAACGGCACTGATCGGCCTGATCATGGTGGCGCTGGGCAGCCTTTCGGCACTGGGCTATGGCCCGCTGGCGGGCGTGACGGTGTTCGGAATGCAGTTTCTGGATTTCTTCGATTTCCTCACCAACTCTGTCATGATGCCCATTGCAGCCATTGCTATCTGCCTGCTGGTGTCCCGCGTGATCGGCGTGCAGAAGATCGAAGAAGAGGTGACGCTGGGCGGCAAGCCCTTCCGCCGTAAAAAGATCTTCAACTTCATGATCCAGTATCTGTGCCCCATCTTTGCGGCCATTATCCTGATCAGCTCTGTGGCAAATGCTCTGGGCTGGATCGCAATGTAAAACAAAAAAGCGCAGAAGGTGTTTCTCAAAGGAAGCCTTCTGCGCTTTTTTGTATGTCCAAAAGATTTTCTTATGCTGTGAAGTTGCATAAAGCATAGAAAACGGCGATTTTGGCCTCAATTAGCTGGAAGCCTGATTTTATTAGCTGGAACCGAAAATTCTGCTAATGGCATTCGCTGGCTAATTTTGGCGATCGGTTCAAAATGAAAAATGCGAAGATCGTTTTTCACATGGAAAAATGACCTTCGCATTTTCTTAAAATGGCGTCCCCGCCCGGATTCGAACCGGGGGCCTCAGGCTTAGGAGTAGGGGCTGAAGCCATAAATCCTAGGCAAAAGTAGGTAAAACAAGTAACGTTTTATCAATTGATTTTTTGTTGCGCTGTCAATCTGAGTAAAGAACACAAACCCCGAAATAAAACGAGTAAAAGGCTTTTCATTAGCAGAAAATTAGCAGAGCTAATGAAAAGTGGAAGGTTCATTGTAAAATGCCCACCTTTCATTAGCTGGGAAGTGTACGTTTCCCTACGGATATTTGCTTGTTTAGCATTCGTGAACCAGACCATACAGCCGTAGCTGGTGTGATGGACAAATGTTTTCAATAGAAAAAGACCAGAGCTTTCTGCGAGAAAACTCTGGTCTATGTAACAGTGCGAATGGAAATGCGCATTGTCTTGTAAAAGGAAGGGGCTTATGGTATTCTTACGGGAGTAAAGGCACTGGATGCAAGGAACTTTGCGTGATTTTAGGAGTGTGCGATGGAAAAGAAATTTAATATTGTAGTCGGTGAAGATGGAACTGTAAAACTCCCAGATGCGGTTCTGGAAAAACTTGAAGTCAAACCCGGAGAGGAAGTTCGCTTCGAGGTAGATGACAATTTCTATGCAGTCAGGCTTCTATCGCGGATAGAAGCTGAACGCTTGGATTACTTGAATTGGATGCATAATAAACATTGCCCCTCTATTGAGGAAATGATTGCAGAGTCGAGAAAACAAGCCACTCAGAACATTGTGATCTCCCGTATCCTTGATGGGATGCCGGCAGAAAAAATCGCAGAAGGCTATGAAGTTTCACTCGATTATGTAAAACAGCTTACACATCAGCTGAAGATGGACATAGAGGAAGCTAAGGCGAAAAAACACAAAGAAACGGGATCATCCTAAAACAGATAGCGGCAGTTTTCCATATACGGAAAACTGCCGCTGTTTATGTATAGAGGCTTATAGGTTCTTTGCAAGATTTTTAATGAGTGTAGCCATAGAGGGGTCAGCCAGCAGTTTAGCAAGAGCTGCTGCCGCATCTGTATCGACTGGACTGGCTTTGGGAGTGGATTGCTCTGCGCGAGGGAGGTCTTCAGGCTCTGCACCATGATGCTGATAGAAGAAATCGTCGAATCGTTGTGCGTTCAAACGCCGATCATCATCCAGAATGTGTGCGTACTGCTCGGTGACCATCGAAGCCTGTGCATGACCGGAATCGCCCTGCACGGCTTTGATATCGCCGCCGTTCAGCTTGAGCTTGTATGTAATGCTGGAGTGTCGGAAGCTGTGGAAAACCACTTTGGGGAGATCGTTTTCCTCAATCAGCTGCTTCAATGCACCGTTAATGGTGGATTGTTCGGTCGGCATTCCCAGCGGGCCGGCAACCACGAGATTATAGTCTGCATACTCTGCACCCAGTGCGTCCTTTGTCATGTCCTGCTCGGCTTTATAGTGGACAAGCATTTCAGCAACTGTTTTGGGGAGAAAAATGGTTCGGATACTGCTGTCTGTTTTAGGGCTTTTCAGAACCTGGACCGTGGTGCAGCGGGAACTCAGCGAGGGAAAACGAGTGATGACATTTTTATTTTCCAAGGCGTTCAGCGAAGCAATATCTACACGCTGCAATTCCTTATTTATGTAAATGGAGGCTCGCCCGGCTTCAATGCTTTCGGGGGAGATATCCACACAATCCCATGTCAGACCGAGCAATTCCCCTAAGCGCAGGGAACAAGAGAAGGAGAGGTTGATGCAAAGCCGGAGCCGTGGATCATCACAGACTTCTAAGGCATGGAACAGGGTCTCGGCAGTCCAGATATCACGCTTCTTTGCAGTGTATTTGGGCAAGGTGGCATAAATACAGGGATTCTTTTCCATAAGTTCCCACTTTACAGCCTGCTCAAAGGCACTTCTCAAAATTTTGTGAACCGAACGAACCGTGCCGGGAGAAACGTATTGATGCTGACGCTTTCCACACATAGGGTCAACGGCTTCGTATTTAAGCAGCCGCTGATAATATCCCTCAATTACGCGGGTGGTGAGATCTTGCAGCTTCATTGAGCCGATAAGCGGTTCTATGTAGTTTGAAATCAGTGCAGTGTTTGATTGATAGGTTGAAAGTGCCCATTTGGTTCTTCCGTACAGGGTGACGTATTCTTTAAGCAGGTCTTTTAGAGTTCGGCACTGGGGTGCCACAAAGGTACCGACGGATTCTTTGTATTCGACCTCTTTCTTACGGTTTTTGGCATCTGCAAGGTCGGTAAAGGTTTCCCATTTCTGCTTTAGCGTTCCATTAGTGTGTTTGTAGGTATAGACAACGCAGTATCGGTTATTGCGTTTGACAATCCCCGCGCTTGTACATCCAGTTTGCGGGCATAGGCGGATACTCTTTCTCTTTTTTACCTCGTGTGGCCAATTTGGATTTCTCCTTTCTATCCGTATATGTAACAGTGGGCTGCTCGCACAGCCCACCCTACTATCTCAAACAGCAAATTGCTGTGATTTATAGTTCTATACCTTTCCGTATTTGTCCCCGACATCCCCGGAAACCGAAAACTCTGTTTTCGTGTGGGAAATCTTTCAGCCGTCCGGCAGCGTACCGAATCCATAGGGTTCTCACCTCTCCGTGGTTCTCACCGAGCTGCCCGAAGGCAGAAGTATCATTATTCTGTGATGGCTCTTAGCTATGGAGAAGCTGTCATCCATTTACCGTCAACCTACCGCTCATTCCCTCAGTGGGAGATCATCGCATTTGTTACGGACGTGGCTCATCATCACAGGAACGTGACTGAAGAATGCGTGTTCAATTTTCAAGGGGCGGGATAGCTTGAGGGCTGCTTTGAACGCTTGCCGAAGCTATGGCTGTATTGTAACCGATGCGGAACGAAATGAACAGGAACTCAGAGTTCACAATTTTTGAGGAAAATAGGAAGTATCGTTCCTGTTTCTCGATGAGCCGTCAAAAATATATTTCCTGACTTTATGTAAGAAATGAAGTATTATACTCGTAAGAAACTAACTTACGAGTATATAAATTCGATAAATACACTTTGGGGAGGGAACAAAATGAGCCGATTTTACTGCCGCGATGAGGAACTTCGGAAGTTAAATAAACGATATGAGAATACCGTAATGAAAAAATCGGTTTGGACGAACTGGAACTGATTCGGGAGTATGCAGCAGTCTTTGGGAAAGGAACAAACTACCACTACTACATTTTCTCGAAAGGCGGATTTACGGACGGACTACTTCAGGCACAGGAACGCGGAGAAGTACAGCTGCTTACCCTTGCCGATATTTTTGAATAACACAAGAAACGCTCTTGCCGGTGTAAAACTGGCAGGAGCGTTTCTTGTTGAAGTGATTATAAAAGACCTTTGATTTTTTCAAGATGATCTATAGCGGCTTGCAGTTCATTTTGAAACTGATCCCTAGAAGGATCTCGGCCCAAAAGAAGATAATCCATACTGACATGGAAGTATTCTGCAATATCGATCAGGATTTTTACAGAGCCATTGGAGCTTCCCCTTTCAAGATCGCCGAGGTGGCGATGGGAAACACCAAGTTTTTCAGCAAGTTTTTCCTGCGATAACTTCGCATTTGTACGCAAAGTAAAAATACGGTTACCAATAGCATTCGGATCAAAACTCATGTGTGACCTCCAAATTTTCGATAAAGCGTGAGAATTCGAAAACTCGGAGTTGCTACGGATATCTAGCCGCTTGGGGCATCCACGAAAAACGGACAAACATAAAGCCTGCTCCTTTTTACGGGAGCAGGCTTCCTGAAGGCTAAAAAAATAGCCGGACAACAACCAACTGAGGGATCTTCAAAGAAAATCTCTCAATCAGCTGTTGCCCGGCTATTTGGAGCACGTTTCATACATTGCCTTGCGGCAATGGCCCGTTGCTCGGAGCGAACAGTCCATATTCAGGGTGCAATGCACCCGTATTTGTTAAAATGACTGGAAAATCACCGGCATCTAAATGCCAAATCAAGTCTCAGGGTTTCTTTGCATCTATTGCACTTCACTTGTAGTATACCTGAACACCCCTCGATTTTTTGGTATAACTTATTTCCACAAACAGGGCAAAATCTCCAGCCTATGCTAAATTCTGCCTGCTGTGTAGTAGTCGGTGCTTTACCGGCAAAGGGACGGTTCTTTAACTGAATCATATTCATTCTCCAAATCGGATGATGTCCAATGGATGGCAGTGGATGGGTTTGCCTTTTATAACCTGCATCTGCTGCAGTCTGATCCTGATTGCAGACCAAGAAACCCCAATCCGTCGAGCCATCTCCAGAATTTTTTCGTAGTTAGGGTCAGACACTGATTTGTACAGAATCCCATTTGGCAGAGTCAACGCTACACGTTCTATTTCGGCATTGATCAGAAATGTTGGCATCAGCAGCTCTGCTGCAAGGGTATCCGCCTGCCATTCTTCCCACGAGGGCTTTCCGTTTCTCTCTCGATAGGCAATGTGCCCACGGCACTTGACTGCTTTTCCGTAGTCGTTCGGAAACAGATCAGCCAAAATCTGATGTGCTGCTTCATGCGCTATTGTGAAATTCCGGCATCCAGTGCATCTGTCTGCCGCAAGAGTAGAATCGATTACGATATCCCTCGGCATAAATACTTCAACAAGCTTTGTTCCATCCTCAAGGGTTGCGGTGAAGCTACATCTCTGGAAAACCGTTAATCCAAGGATGTGACCATCGCTACACAGCGGCAACATCTTCAGGTTCAGTCCAAGAACAGAATTTGCAAACTGCTCTGGGTTAATAGGAGCGGGGTCATTTTTGCTTATTCCGAAGAGTGCATAGTACATTTCAATATATTTGCCTGCTATGCACGAAAGTTCTGCACGCGATAAGTATCTTGCCATTATGAAGCCCTACCTTCTGATGTGGCACAGTAGGCTTCCACGAACCACTTGCCCTTTTCAAGCCAAAGATTCCGCTTCTGCCCGCAAATCAGGCAGGTGAAGCAATGCCCTTTCACGCCAAAACGTGATGTACCGTGCTTGACTGCCAAGACACGATCAATTCCATAAGTGCGAGTCTTGTCATAGTTTATGGCAAGAGGACGGATCTTGCCGTCAGGAGTAAAACGAACATCCACTTCGACGTATCTTTTCTCACGGCGAAGGTTGTAATCACCACACATCAGAAATCCTCCTTTTTGCAGATTTATCAGAATGCAGCGTGCATTACTTGCGAATCATACTGCGTGCCACGAGCTGTTTTTCGTTTAACAGAGGAACGGACACTGTATGCTTTTTCCACTCATCCATAGAGCAGGTTACTGCTTTGCACAGACGGCATTTTGTCCAGCCGTCGGTTGCATCAAGATCTACATCATAGTTCATGGTTCCGCACATCGGGCATCTTACATTTTCTTTTCTCATATTATCACCTCTCAAAAACGCCAAATATACACGATTTCGGTCCAGATTTAACACCAAAAAGCTGTTATTTGTGGATTTGATTCGATTATACACCCACTTTATGGAGATATCAATTGCGTATTTGTCGCTATTTTGGAGATTTCTTGTTGATTTCTTATGTTTTCTATACTATAATAGAGCTACCGGATCACAAAGGAGTGTTCTTGCTATGAAAAAGAAAACTGCGCTCACCAAAATGCACATAGCCCCATCTACGGTGTGCTATGATGCAGTCGCCGCAAGGGATAGTAATGAGGTTGGTCTGATTCTCGCAGCTGTACGAAAAAGGAATGGTTATTCACTTGTAACTTTCTCCGAACTTCTCCGCCACTATGGCGTCGATGTCAGTGATAAGGGAATCAGTAAATGGGAAAAAGGATACACCACTCCCAGCATCTACCAACTGGTTGCAATCTGCCACGCATTGAACATCAAGGAAGGACCTTCCTACTTTACAAAGACCTTTCAGAAACCCGCCCTTCTAAATGCCATCGGGCAAAAAAAAGTCGCTGAGTACGAAATGGACTTGATTGCATCCCGGCGCTACCAGCCAGACGCAGAAGAGCCCGCGGAAATCGACTACATAATGATGCCTGTATCAGAGTTGCCAGTATCGGCAGGTCTAGGAGCTTTTCTTGAGGGTGAAATGTTCCAGCAGATACAAGTGCCTGCCAGTAGTGTTCCGGCTGGTGCCGAGTTCGGGATATACGTTAGCGGTGATAGTATGGAACCACGTTATCATAGCGGACAAATCGTATGGGTAAAGCGCTGCGAAGAACTTGAATGCGGAGATATCGGGATATTCGTATATGATGACTGCGGATATCTGAAAAAATACGATGAACATACCCCAGACAAGTCCCAAGCAGAGCTCCTTACCGACAGCTATGGCGTGGTGCATAACCAACCGGTTTTGGTTTCTCTTAACACCAAATATTCGCCGATCCTTATATCTCCAGAGCAAAGATTTGAGATCGTTGGAAAAGTTTTGAACTAAAAAGATGGGAGGGATTTTCGTGGATACGATCAAACGTGTTCAGGATTTGATGCAAGAGCGTGATATGAATCTGTGTGTGTTGGCAAAGAAATGCGGAATATCGTATTCCACGATTCAAACAACTGCCCGTCGGGGAGGTCAGCTAAGCGTAGAAACCATCGAAAGAATCTGTCTTGGCTTGGGAATCACCTTAAAAGACTTCTTTGATTCCTCATACTTATAGTAAAAAGCCGCTCACCATGCTGGAAACCTGCACGGTGAGCGGCTTTAATACTGCTTCTATTTTATCCTTGGGCAACCTCCAGATAAACGCTATTCTCCATGCTCATTACTATTGAAGGAATATACGGGATCGCATTGTCATTATACCGTGTGGAAATAGTGGTCGATTTCATCTCTGTATGAGTTGCTAAATCATAAAGTGACCAGTTGCGTTCTTTACGGTGGGCGGTTATAGTATTCAGAATATTATCCGCCGCCGCTCCTCACTTTCGCACAATAAACTTTTGCTTATTATACTGTACTACGCAAAAAACATATGCCTTCTCGTCGCATAAAAAGTACGAAGTTCGGGAGTGTTAAAATCATGGATAGCCTGTCCGCATTTGACGATTTATACACTGCCATCGAAGCGTGCCTCATTTACCCTGATGAAGTCATCGATCGTTTGGCACGGGCATTCTACCCAGCCATCCTTGCCTGCTGGAACAGCGAGGAAGGCCAGCGTGAGTTTGCTGCATGGCAGGCGGAACAGGTTCATCTTGCTGGAAAAGAGAAGCAGGAAGTTCCCGCTGGGGAACTCCCTGCTGTACATATCATTCTTGTCTGTGGCTTTTGGCAGGGTACGTCCGGGTGGGCGCACCCTGTTTTTTTGTTTTTAATAAACAAGATGGAGCAAATCGGCCAGTACGATCATAGCAACAATTATAGCAAAAAGAAACACGGGCAATCAATCTCCGGGCTGTGATATGGGATTACCCGGCCAAATTGATTCTTTTCCGCAAGCTCCCGGCACTGCATTGCATCCAGATGCACCGGATACCGCAGGAAGAGCATCTGCCCGTTTTTCAGCATTTCTGCGCTCAGGCTGCCCGCATCCGGGGTGCCTGTCATGATGCCGTGTGCTCCGTGCGCCACCATTTCGCGGGCGCGCTGCCCGGCTTTTCCTGCCAGCTGCGGTCCGCTGAGAAAGACAACGCCTTTTTCCCGGCTGAGGAAAGCATCCGGCTGCACCCAGTCCGCAAAATGCGGCGGCACAGGCAACAGCCACGGTCCACCCAGCTGGATCTGCTGTAGCTGACGAAGGAAATGCGCATCGCCGTAAAATTTCAGATTCGGTGCAAAGCGTTTCAGCAACAGAAGGATCTCCGGCCCTCGGCCATATTTCGGCACCGGGAAGAACAGGAGCTGTGTCTGTTTCAGGCACTGCACGGTCTCCACACAGAGTTTTTTGACGCAAGTGTTCCAGTCTGCGTCCGTGCTGCCGTAAGCCGCATCCAGAACGACCAGATCTGCCGTCTGGCTCCGCAGCGGGTCACAGGGGTAGAGCGGGCTGTGCTCTGCATAGTCGCCAGAAAAGAGAATGCTCTTTCCGTTCCATTCAAATCGCAGCCAGACGCTGCCTGCGCAGTGCCCGGAACGCCCCCATGTGACCTGCAGGCCGGGCAGTTCCGGCACAGAGCCGGAGCCTTTGCAAGGGCAGAGACTTTCCAGCGTTTGGATATGATTCAAGGAAAAGGGCAGTTGGGTCAGAGTAGGCAGCGTAGCATAGACCGGCCCCTGATACCCCTGCTGCGCCAGCCACGGCAGCGCCCCGGTGTGGTCTGCGTGGCTGTGGGTCAGAAAGACAGCCCGCAGTTTTTGAATCTGCTCTGCATTCAGCCGGGGCAGGTCGTCCTCTGCGCCAGCCAGCAGACCGCAATCCACCAGAAAAGCAGCACTATTCTGTTCCACATAAAAGCAGTTGCGGCCATGTTCGCCGCAGCCCCCGGCAATAAAAAGTTCCATCTCAATGCACCTTCCGATGATCGATCACCGTGTTCAAGATCAGCAGTGCCGTGGTCGAAAACAACACACACAGCACCGCCATCGCCATGCCAACCGAAACGCTGCCCTGCTCAAATTCCCGCACGATAAAGGTGGAGACCACCAGTGTGTTGGGCGGAGCGATCAGACTTGCCGTTACCAGTTCCCGGAAAGCGATGATGAAGGTCATCATCCAGCCGGTGGCGATGCCCTGCCGGATCAGCGGCAGGGTGATACGCCGCAGGATGTAAACCGGGCTTCCGCCGAACACCTGTCCTGCCGCCATCAGGCTGTCACTGATTTGGGTAAAGGACGAAGTGACGTACTGCACCGTATAGGGAAGAAACAGCACCACATAGGCCAGAACCATGATGCCCATAGTGTTGTACAGCGGCAGGATGTTGTAGATTTGGTTCCAGAATAGCATAATTCCAATGACCAATACAATACCCGGCAGCATTTCCGGCAGCAGACCAATGGCTTCTACCACCTTGCGCAGTTTGGAGTGCGACTTCCGCACCGCCAATACCAGCAGAGTGCCCAGCACTGCACAGATGGTAGCCGAAGTGACCGCAAGAAAAACGCTGTTCTTCAGAGCACTCAATCCCTTTTCGTTCTCGGTGAACAGTTCTACATAATGTGCGATGGTAAAGTTGCCCGGTGCCAGACCGTAGCCGCGGAGATTGATGAGAGATGTGGAAATGACCGAGAAGTACGGAACCCCAACTGCAATCAGCAGCACCAGAACGATATATGCCCACGCAGCGACGGTGGCTCCTTTGCCCATGGACTGCTCTACGCGGCGGGCACCCTTGCCGCTGACCAAATTGTAACTTTTGCGCGTGGTAATGTAATTTTGCAGCATCCACATACACAGACAGATGCCTACCAGCACGGAGGAGAGCGTGGCTGAACTGCCAAAGTCGATGGGGGCTACGGTGGCGTGGCGGTGGATCTCGGTGGTAAACACCTCAAACCCGATGCGCTTGCCCAGCGTAGAAGGCGTGCCGTATTCAGACAGCGTTTTCACAAACACCAGCAGCGCACCGATGGCGTAGTTGCCGGAGAGCAGCGGCAGAAAGATCTTGCGCATCCGGGCAGAGAATCCGGCCCCAAACACAGCACCTGCCTCTTCCAGACTGGAGGGGATATTCAGCATGGCGTTTTTGAGCATGGTGAGCATGAACGGAAAAACGTGCAGGCTCATCACCAGCACCAAACCGCCCAGAGTGAAGAAGATCTTTTCGCACCCGGCAGCTGCGGGGATCAGCTGCTGCAAAAGCCCCTTTTTCTGCATAAATAAGATCCAGCCCATGGAGGCAATGTAGGGCGGCGTCATGAACGGGATCATAAAGAGGATGTCAAAGACACGGTAGCGGGCAAACTTTGTCCGGGAGAACAGATAGGCCAGCGGTGCGGCAATCAGAGTAGACAGCAGCACCACCAGCACACCCAACAGCAGCGAATTGCCGATCATGTGGGCGTTTTCCGGGTTCAACAGCGTCTGCACAGCGGGAGAAAAGTCAAGGCGGCCATTCTGCATGACCGCCTTGGCAAAAATCATTCCCACAGGACAGACGATCAGAAAGATCAACACCACTGCCAGCAACAGCAGCGGAAGATCCGCCTTACGATTCGTCTGTTTCATGGAGCGTTACCCGTTGCTGGCACCGCAGATCTGGTTGATCTTTGCGGCATCATCGCTGGCTTCCGCCATCATCTTGTCCCAATCGGGCGTGATCTGAGGAATATCCTCCAGATTGCTGCGCTTGTCGCACTTGATGTCGGTGCGGCCGGGCAGCAGATAAGCATTTGCCACCAGCTGCTGTGCCTCATCGCTGAACAGATAATCAACAAATGCCTTGGCATTGTCCATGTTGGGAGCCGTTTTCAGGATCATTGCCGGGCGGGGGTTCACGATGGTGCCGCCTGCCGGGTAGTAGATGTCCAGCGGCTCGCCCTTATTCTTGGAAGAATAGGCGTTGTAGTCCACGCCGGCCACAAGGATGCCCACTTCGCCGGTGGTGACAGCTTCCAGTGCAGCCTTGTTTGCGCCGGGGACCGTCATACCGTTGTCGGCCATAGCCTGAAAATCATCCCAGCCATTCTTGACCACATAGCCTGCCACAAAGTCCTTGCAGGCACCGGACTTTTCCGGGTCGGGGATGGCCAGCTGATCCTTATACTCTGCGTTGCCAAGGTCTTTCCAGTCGGCATCAAGCGTGGAGAACACCGTGGTGTTATAAATAACGCCCACAGCGGATGCACTGTAACCAAACAGCACACTGTCGTCATCCAGCCAGCCGTCCACGATGAGGTCGGCGTTTTCCGGGGTGTAGCTTTCCAGCTTGTCATCTGCTTTCATGGACAGACCATCCGACCAGGAAGCCAGAATCACTACATCGGCCACAGGGTTTGCTGCTTCGGCTTCCAGACGAGCGAGGATCTCGCCGGTAGTGCCCTGAAACTGCTCTACCTCGATACCAGTCTTTGCCGTAAAGCCCTCGGCCAGCTTATCGGCCAGACCAGCCGGAGAAGGCATATAGACCGTCACTTTGCCGGTGCCGGATGCGGCAGCGGGAGTGCTATCGCTTGCCACGCTGGAAGAAGCTGTGCTGGAAGCAACCGTGCTGCTTGCGGAGCCGCCGCAGGCGGTCAAGGCGGCAGCGGCAGTCAGAGTACCCGCCACAGCAAGAAAATTACGACGGCTGATTTTATAATTACGCATAAGGATTCTCCTTTTTCATTTCCAATGATGTATCATCAAGCCGCACCTTGCGGCAGGAAGCTGATTCAGACGGCAACGATGGCACTACGGGGCAGATAAAGCGAGATCTTTTCGCCCACCGAGACCCGTCGGGGGCTGATATATGTCCAGTCCTGTCCGTTGTGGTTCAGCTGTAGCTGGTAGCTGCTGCCAAGGAACTGCACCGCCGTGACATCGGCATCGTATTTTTCGGCCTGCTCGGTGGGAACCGTCTGTGCCTGTTCCGGGCGGAACAGATGATTCTGGTCGAGCCAGTTGGAAGAGCCTACAAATCGTGCCACGAACTCCGTTGCCGGATGGGAATAGATTTTTTCCGGGGTATCATACTGCTCAATTTTTCCGGCGTGACAGACCGCAATTGCATCGCTCATGCTCATGGCCTCAATCTGGTCGTGGGTCACAAACACGCCGGTAATGCCCAACTTGGTGATCAGCGTCCGCAGTTCCGAGCGCATCTCTTCCCGCAGCAGTGCGTCCAGTGCGGAAAGCGGCTCGTCAAACAGGATGCAGGCCGGTTCAATGACGATCGCGCGGGCAAATGCCACACGCTGCTGCTGACCGCCGGACAGCTGATGAGGATACCGCTGGGCAAAATCATCCAGCTGTACAGCGTGGAGTGCATTTTTCACCTTTTCGTCCAATTTGTCCGTCTTGCCAGCCGCCCGCAGGCCAAAAGCCACATTTTCAAAGACAGTCATGTGCGGCCAGAGGGCAAAATCCTGAAACACAAAGCCAAGGCCGCGCTTTTCGGGCGGGATATTGATCTTCTTTTCCGAGGAGAACACACAGCGATTCTCAAACCAGATCTCACCGCTGTCCGGCGTTTCCAGTCCGGCGATCATCCGCAACAGGGTGGTCTTGCCGCAACCGGAAGGTCCCAGCAATGTGGTCAGGCTGCCGCTTTGAATGACAAAGCTGGTAGGCTGGATCACCTGCTTTGCGCCAAAGGATTTTGTAACATGAACGAGCTTGATCTCCATATTTTGCACTCCTACTTTTGATACCTGCTCTATGGTAGCACGAAGGATTTGTGCAAACTATCCCAGTGGCGTAAATCTCATGTAAAAGTTTGGCAACAAAAAGTCCCCGCTGAACCTTAAGATCCAGCAGGGATTTCATGAAGATATAAATATCCGAAAATAAGCCCATCCAGAGGAAAGTCAGGCAAGATGGAACAGATCAATCAGCACCACCATTGCAAGGCCATAGTAAACGACAACCGCTACCAAATCGTTGATCGTCGTGATCAATGGTCCGGAAGCAACAGCCGGATCAATATGAATTTTATGGAACAGCATCGGAACCAATGTGCCCACCAGACTGGAAACGACCATGGCGACAACAAGTGATGCGCCTACACAGCCAGACAGCAGAAGTGCCGTATTCCAAGCGTAGCCTTTGAAAAAGTGGATATAACATCCCAGAAAACTCAGCGCCATTACGGCCAGAATCGTACCATTCAGCAATCCAACTCTGACTTCTTTCCAGAGCAGCTGAAATTTCTTGGATACCGTCAGATTTTCGTCTACCAGAACTCGAATCGTAACGGCCAATGACTGCGTGCCGACATTTCCCGCCATATCCAGCACCATAGACTGAAAACAGATCACAACCGGAAGCACTGCTACCACCGATTCAAATGCGCCAACGACCGAGGAAACCAGCATTCCAAGAAATAACAGAGCGGTCAGCCACGGAAGACGCTTTTTCACACTTTCAAAAACGCTTTCCCTCAAATCTTCCTCGCCGGTCAGACCACCCAGCTTTGCGTAATCATCGCTCATCTCATCGTCAACCAGTTCCACCACATCGGACGATGTTATGATACCCATCAATTTGCCTGCCTCATTCAGCACCGGCAGACTGCGCTCCGCATAGTCCACAATGCGCTCGATACAGTCGCTGATTTTTTCCCGATCTGTAACGTAGGGGTAAGACCCAACGATGAGTTCCGCAAGAGGATCTTCTGCACGTGCAATAATCAAATCTTTTAAGTCGATTGCACCATAGAAATGTTCATTTTCATCCACCACGTACAACACAGAGATGTTGTCATTCTCCCCGGCCTGCTTGACCAGCTCACTCATAGCCTGCCGGATGGTCATATCATTTTTGATGCGGATATAATTCGTCGTCATTTTGCTGCCGATCTCATCTTCGCTATAAGAAAGCAGCATCTTTACGTCTTCAATCGAATCTCTGTCCAGTTTGTTGACGATTTCACCCTTGTCTATCTCGTCAAGGTCTTCCAGCGCATCTGCCGCATCGTCCGAGTCCATGTTGGAAATAACTTTTGCAGCCTCATCTCTGGATAATTCTTTCAGATACGGCTCTGCATCGTCCAGATAGGCGAAGATCTCAGCCACTTCGTCTACTCCCAAAATGGGATAAAGCGACTTGCGTTCTGCAGGCATGAGCGCTTCCAAAGCATCCGCCAGATCTTTTTCATGGTAATCCGACAGTTTTTCGGCCAGTTCAGCCTGAGGTATATTGCCATGAATGATGTTCAAAATTTCCTGCACATAGTTTTTCTGCATGATCTGTCCTCTTGATTCTGTTATGTCAATCAAAAAATATCGTTTCACTTCAAAAATTCGAATTCTATCATAGCACGTCCGTCCTGTGACAGCCACCATTCCGGTGTAAACCCTTTGTAAAATCAGATATAAAAAATTCCCGTCAAAGCAGCAGACTTTGACGGGACGAAAGAAGAAAAGAAAGATACTCAATTGATGCACAGAGCCATTCAAGCTATAACCTGATCTCTTGCACAGAGCATACGTTGATGCCGCTCTGCCCTGTACCATGGCAGATAAAGAAGCAACAGGACTGCAGCAAGAACCGGCAGAAAGCCCAGTAGATAAAAACGTTCTCCAAAGCAGTGGGCGAAAAAGGCAGTAATCGCATTGCCCTGCGGATCATTGAGAAAGAAAAAGTTTGTTTTCAGCAGCCGATTCAGGAAAAAGATCGGCGTTGCGATTGCACACAGAAACGCCAGTACCCAGCGGATATGATGCACCTGCGGGCGAAATCCGCCAGCAAGCAGAAGGACCGGATAGAGGATCAGCAGAACGTGAATGCTATAGGAATGCAGATGCAGCAGGTTCCAGACCGGGAGCCGCTGCCATGAGGGGCTCAACATTGCGACCACTGCTCCCGGAATACAGAGCGCATAAAGGATTTCCTTGCTCCAACGGCTCTGGTGTATGGCATCGTACCAGCAGACAAAGATGTTGATGCTGCACAGGTGGAGAGGCAGATAGGTCACGTTCCATTGACCGGTGTACAGCAGGACGGCCTGCTTCATAAACTCATCGGCCAGCATCAGGACAAACACAGCGCGAAGGATCTGATGCCGGGTCACTTCCCTGCAGCGGTAGTAGATCACCGCACAGAGAAAAATGACCGCCGCTGCTCCCAGCAATTCTGCCCAATGCGTTGCACTGAACAAAGAGAAGGCGCGGTAATCCGCCCCGCGTTCTGCCTGTATCGTCTGCACGGATTTCCAGAAATCTTCCATAGGATTCTCCCTTTCTGCGATTTCATTCTACAATAAAATTGTATCATCGAAATCCAGTCGAAGAAACCGTGCTGCGGTCAAATCTGTGTGAAATCCGAGTGCATCTCACTTCAGACTGGAGTGCACGTTGGCCTGATAGGCTTCCTCGTAGAACTGTGCCTGACAATCCACGGCATCGGCACCGGGCATCCGGCGGACATAGCTGCCGTCCGGCTGCTGCACGCGGGCGTTGCAGTTGTCGGCCAGCATCGTGTCAAAGATGTGCTGCAAACGTGCCTTCAGAGCCGGAGCCGTGACCGGAGCCGCGATTTCCACGCGGCGGAGCGTAGAGCGGGTCATCCAGTCTGCCGAGCCGATGTAGTACCGGGCACGCTCTCCCTGTCCGAAAATGTAGATGCGGGAATGCTCCAGATAGCGGCCCACGATGCTGATGATATGGATATTCTCGGTCTCATCCGGGACACCGGCACGCAGGCAGCAGATGCCGCGCACCACCATATCGATGTAGACGCCCGCCTGACTTGCCTCGATGAGCTTGTTGATGAGCACTTTGTCGGTCAGGCTGTTGATCTTGATGCCGATGTAGCCGCCCTCGCCGCGGGCGGCAGCTTTGATCTCACCGTCTATCCGATTCAGCAGACGGTTCTGTAAGCAATGAGGCGCCACCAGCAGGTTCTTGACCGAATCCACCGTTTCGCCCTGATCCAGTGCGCGGAACACTTCGGTGGCTTCCAGACCGATTTCCTTGGATGCGGTCAGGAAAGAAAGGTCGGTGTACAGGCGGCTGGTCTTTTCGTTGTAGTTGCCGGTGCCGATCTGGGTGATGAAGGAAATACCCTCCTTCGTTTTGCGGGTGATCAGGCAGAGCTTGGAGTGGACTTTCAGCCCTTCAATGCCATACACCACATGACAGCCGGCACGTTCCAGCAGGCGGGACCACTCGATGTTGTTTTCCTCATCAAAGCGGGCTTTCAGCTCCACCAGAACATCCACCTGCTTGCCGTTTTCGGCGGCTTCCACCAGTGCATCCACCACCTTGCTGTGGTTGGCCAGACGATAAAGAGTCATCTTGATGGAGACCACGTCCGGGTCGCAGGCGGCCTCGTGCAGCAGCTGCAGGAAGGGACGGATGCTCTCATACGGATAGTGAATCAACTTGTCCTCTTCCAGGATCTGCGGAATGATGGGCTTGCGCTCGTCCAGTGCAGGGCTGGGCTGCGGGTGGCGGGGCGCAAAGAACAGGTCGGTGTGGCTGCGCAGCTGATCCTCGATCTGGAACAGGAAAGAGTGATCCAGCGGAGAATCGTATTCAAACACCCGCTTGGGGTCCAGTTTCAGGTTTTTGCACAGGGACTGGATAATTTCTTCGTCGATCTCACGGCTCAGTTCCAGACGGACAGGTGCCAGCTTTTTGCGCTTCTTGACCACTTCGGCCATGTGATCCCGGTAGTTCAGGTCTTCGTCATAGATCAGGTCGGCGTCAATATCCGCATTGCGGGTGATGCGGGCCAGCGTTTTGCTGGTGACCTTATAGCCCTTGTAGAGCAGTGGCAGGAAGTGCAGGATCAGTTCTTCCGACAGGATAAAGCAGCCAGTACGGCCCGGCACCGGCACCAGCCGGGGGAAGATCTCATTGCCGCAGGGCACAATGCCGATCTTCTTCTTTTCTGCCTTGGTGCTCAGCACCGCAACCGCATAGATGCCCTTGTTTTTCAGGAACGGAAATGCCTGCTTTTTGCTGATGATGAAACTGGACAGCAGCGGCAGGTAGTCCTGCCGGAACAGCTTTTCCAGTTCGGTACGGCTTTCTTCCTCCATATGGGCAAAGTCCAGCAGACGGATCCCCTGCTCTGCAAGCTGTTCCAGCAGACCATTATAAGCAGCGTCCCGGCGGGCTGTCAGCTTGTGGATAAAAGCCAGCGCTGCATCGATCTGTTCGCCGCTGGTCATATTCGTCTTATTTTCCCGTGCGTTTTTGTCCAGCAGCATCTGGTCTTGCAAGCTGCCGATGCGCACCATGAAAAATTCATCCAGATTGCTCTGGAAAATCGACAAAAAACTCAGCCGTTCACACAACGGCAGACGGGAATCCTCTGCCTCCTCCAGAACGCGTTCGTTGAACCGCAGCCACGAAAGCTCACGGTTTGCATAGCAATGATAGGTGTTTTCCATATTCCTCTTCCTTTTCTCTGACCGGAATGCTTCGGATTGCATGATACAAACGTTTTTATTGTACCGTGCAAATGTAAAATCAGAAATCAGGAATGTGTCTGGAATATGTAAAATCGCTTCTGCACACAGATTTTACCGCAATTTGATTGCAACCGCCTCGAAATCATCTTACAATAGTAGATACTTTCTTTTAATATATGAATCGGGGGCAGAGAACCATGACGTATAAAGACATCAAACACAATGAGGAAGTCAACGAACTGCTGAAAAAAGGCAACCAGAATCTAGGCCTGCTGGGCTACACCGAGCACTCACAAGCCCATTGTGTCCGGGTGGCAGAGACCGCCGCCCACATCCTGAAAAAATTCGGCTATCCGGAGCACGACATCGAGCTTGCCCGGATCGCAGGCTATATGCACGACATCGGAAACGCCATCAACCGCAGCCGTCACGCCGAATACGGCGGGCTACTGGCCAACGAGATTCTGAAGCAATATGACCTGAGCGTCCCGGACCGCATCACCATCGTGTCCGCCATTTCCAACCACGATGAATCCACCGGCGGGGCCGTGGATCCCATCTCGGCAGCACTCATCATCGGCGACAAGACTGATGTGCGCCGCAGCCGTGTGCGGGAAAAGCCCAAAGCATCCTTCGACATCCATGACCGGGTCAACTATGCGGTCACAGACCAGACCCTGAAGATCAACACCGAGAAAAAAGTCATCTCGCTGAATCTGCAAATCGACACCGATATTTGCAGCATGTACGAATATTTTGAGATTTTCCTGCAGCGGATGCTGATGTGCCGCGGGGCTGCCGATATGCTGGGAGCAACCTTCAAGTTGACGGCCAATGGGGCCAAAGTTCTTTAATGTGTGGCCATCTCCGCAAAGAACAGGAACCAGCCTTTATAATAAAAAACAAAAAGTCCCGCCTGAAAGTAAAGCCTTCACTTTCAGGCGGGATGTCTTTCAATATGACTGCTATGGCGGCATGCGTGACCATATCCTGTCAGATACAGCGTACTCCAGAGGTTATCTTCCGAGGCGTGCAGATAATCATAGGTCAGGTTTTCATCCACACGCTCAACGATGCAACCACCCGCCATCAGCGTTTCCAGTTTTTTTGTGATCGTACTGCCGGCATAGTCGATAAAGGAACGGATGATGGCATTTCTTCCTTGGTCAAAATGCGCTTGGTCACCCGCTCGGTGCGCTGCTTTTCTGCGGCAAGTTGCTCATCATAACGGCAGCAATAAGAGCGGGGCCTTGCAAAAGGCTCCACTCTTATCATAACGGACAGATTGTATGGGTGAAGCGCTGCGAAGAACTTGAATGCGGG
>OGRS01000245.1_pt1 | contig 56918 bp, 54 predicted proteins | sample 1553561 | NCBI WGS metagenome assembly OGRS01 (sample SAMEA2580103, study PRJEB22360) | human gut metagenome | biome: human gut; feature: human-associated habitat; material: faeces | place: Denmark | collected 2008/2010
TGTGGCTCTTGCCCTTGGCCGCAACCGGACCCCCCGGTCCCCCTGCCACAAGAAAGAATGTAGCGGTCGCAATCAAAAATAATGTAAGAATTGCGTACGCCAGTCGTTTTCCAATAAATTTCAGCATCTTTTTCTCTCCCTTCTTTTCCCGTCAGCTTGCCTCTGACTGTCTTTTCTTCTGAAGCTCCTGGAACAGCGTCTCCGGCACGATCATATAATGCCGGCGGATCTTTTCACAGATCTCCTCCACAGACTTGGCCCGGAACGCATCCAAAATCTTCTGGTGGTTTTGTTGAATATATTCATATGGCATCAATGATTCCGATCTCATGGTGTAGTATGCTGCTGTATTCCCACTTTCCAGCGACTTCCAAACCTTGTAGAGCTTTTCACTGTGGGATGCCATCACCACGTAAGAATGAAACTGTTCATCCAGTTCGATTACCTGGTAAAGATCCCTGGCATCCGCCGCTTTCCCGATTTCAACCAGATTCTGCTCCATTTTGGTATCAAGCTCTTTTGAAAGCTTTCCGGAACACATACGGACTGCCAGGATTTCCAGTGTGGATCGTATCAGATAAGCTTCCTGCATCTCATCATACGTCATCGTCTTGACGACACAGCCCTTGTGAGGCTCGTAGACAACCAAACCCTCTTCCTCGATTTGACGTAGCGCCTCCCGAACCGGCCCCCGGCTCATCTGAAGCTCCCTTGCCAGATCAGCCTCTACAATCCGTTCCCCAGACTGAATATCTCCATTCAGAATCTTTTTCCTTAAAATCTCGGCTACCTGCTCTCTTAATGTTTTTCTTGATATGGGTGTTTTTGTCATAGTGCTCTCCTTTTTCACTTTACTTTGTGAAAATCCTTATGCTCATTATACCCCCCCCCCGTGTTTAAAAGTCAACTGTTGACAGTTACCTTTTCCGCAGAATAATTGACAAATTTTTTACTTGATTTTTGTGCAACAAATACAATTATTCTTCAAAACTAAGTTTTTAATTTATGCAATTATATCAATAGATGAATAAATATCAATGACAACAATACAGTGTGTCACTGTACTGCAAAAGAAATTATTTTCTATAACGAATATCAAAATATCTTTTTAAGTATTTTATGAGATATAAAAAGAATTACTTTTTTGAAGGATAAAATCAAAAGGACTTTATAAACAAATAATATACTACAGGGGCGGAAGGGAGAGATCTCTCCTGTTCCCTTTTTAAGATTACAGTTCCATGATTTTAGATCTAATAACCACAAAAAATAGAGAGCCTTCTGTCACGTTTGGCTCTCTTTCCGTATATTATAATCACAAAATCGTGTTCAAGGGTTATACTATGAAACAATGTTCCAATCTGTTCTATCTTTCTACCATCGCCTGCAAACTTTCAGAGTGTCTGTCAGAGCAGGAACTTACCATGCTGGCCGCCGATCTTGTTGTCCTGAGTGATATGCTGGCTAATCTTCTCGCTCATCAGGATATATACGAAGATGCTTCACAAAATACCTTGTAATCGAGATAGTCTTTTACAGCTTCTTCCAGATCTTTCGCATCCTTCTGGAGTGTCGGAGCCTTTACATCCCTAAGCTCTACAATCTGCCTTACCCTGTCTTCACCATCATAGATCGTCTCAGCATAGGTAAATGGCAGGTCCTGATAATAGGAAGCACCAAATACATCCTTATATGAGATTCTAAGCAGACAAAAAACATTTGTATTAATATCATAATCAAACACAATGCTGGTAGCTTCTTTATCTGTCAGACGTCTTTTTGCCGGATAAAAAGCACTTCCAGAAGCAATCTTTTTCCCGTTGACTGCACATCCCTCAATCTGAAAATCAAAAACACAATTATGATTGATTGTTTTTATCTCAATCTGCGAGCAAATTTTCTGTTTCAGGCAGAAAAAACCACTCGTTATCACCCCTTCTTCTGTGATTGTCAAAATGAGCTCTGGATCTGTCTCACTCATAATAGCTTCAAATCCTAAAATCGGCATATATTCCAGACGTCTGTTCTCCTCATTGCTCTCTTTCTGATGATAAAGCGTAATGAGGACTCCTATCAGAGTAAACGCGCCCCCAAGTACTGCTCCAATGAGCCCGATCCACATTTCCCTGCTGCCCGGAACATGGATTTCCAGATATTCAAATACAGCAACCATTCCCAGCAGTAGTAAAACAATTACCACTGATATCATCATGCAGCCTATCGCTTCTTTGACATATTTTCTGTTCAAAAGTCTCACCCTCCTGAAATCTTGTTATCGATCATTGTACCTTTCCCTTAATATACAAAAACAGCGAAATCCTCAAGATGAATGGTTCCGCTGTTTTGTCTCTTTTCTTTTATGAACGTCCGCACCGAAAAAAGAGCGAATATATCATTTTATCGGCAAGTGTGCAGGCGCATCTATCATCTTTCCATATCAGCTTAGCTACAATATTTTCTTTCATTTTCAGGTACCTACACTCCAAAGATTTATAAATGTATTTTATTCCTTATACGTAAACTTGCTTCTATGTGCATAATCCAATGTCTTGAAAACGGCATTTGGATCAGTCCTCGTATATCTTTATTGCACCAATAATCAATCAGCCAAATCGCATTTTCATGATTGCTTACGACATTTAGCGATTTTAAGTATTCTTTTCTTTCTTTCGATACCTTCTTTTTCATTTCGCCATAAGACAGACTTTTGAGTATCCTTTCAGTACTTGCTTTTACCTCAAAAATATATGAATAAAGCTCTTTCAAATTAAGCTGCATTGAAAAATCCGCAATCTGCTGTTTTTCAAGTTCATTGCCTGTTGTTATTATGGGTGAATTGATTCTCTCCTGATACCCCCCCCCTGTGCAAAACACCTGTTCGTCTTCGTTTATCAAGATATGCGCAACTATATCTTCGATACGAAATATATGCCAGATTGAATATGCAATGGTTTTGCTATGATAACCGTCTGCATTTAGAAAAGGGATGGCATTAAATTCTTCTCTATTTAATTCGCTATAGAATACGGTTAAGATTTTCATTAACCGATTCCGCAGTTCAAATAGAGTATCGATACCCGCCTCATAGGTATCATTCTTCCTAATTTGTGTTTGCATTGTTTTGTTAAGTTCCGACCATTCTTTATTCACAATCAATCCTCCAAATCCAGGTTACTATTTCTTGCCGCTCACTTTTCCTCATCCAATGGCATGACCTTTCCAATCCCTTCCGTAGCCGACGCCGTCACAATCAAGGGTGCGAAGCTTCCGTTGCTTCTCCTGTACTGTCCGGATGTTCCTGGTAAACTCATAGACACGCACTTTCTTCGCATATCTCCATTATACAGAATAATTGCAAAAACGCAATTATCAAAATGCAATTCTTACAAGATTCCGTGGTATATGGTATTACTCTCCCAGAACCAATAAACGCCTTTCTGACCGTCGTCAAAGTCATTATGACAAAAACGGCGGTATCACTCACGATACCACCGTTTTTGCTTTAGCACTCAAAATATACTAAAAATCCGAAGCCGCCCCGATTGGAACCGGGTTCGGATTATCATTATCTGGTGCCGGCGGCGGGACTTGAACCCGCACGTGGTTGCCCACAACAGATTTTGAGTTTTACAAACCATTCAGAAGTATCTGGAACATACTGGTGTTGAATGGTACTGAAAAACTGGCAAAAACCGCATAAATTCAAGCCCTTTCAGCCATTGGGCAACAAATAAACCTTACAGATAAAGGATAATTGAAAAAATGCGGTTTGGCAAGTAAATTTTCCCGTTGGAGGGATATTAGGAGGGATGTGGAGGGATATTCATTACTCCCCTCCCGGCAAGATACTTATAAATATTTATAGAAGAAAAGCAGTCAGCACCTATCACTGACAATCTGATATAAGGAGCTGACGAAGAATGAGAAATAAAGAATATTACGAAGAACGATTTAAGGATTATCCAGACCTTGTGAATTTGGAACAGTTCAGAGAAATGCTGGGCGGCATAGGCGACACCACTGCAAGAAAGCTCATGCGGCAGAACAAGGTCAAACATTTTTATATCCGCTCTACCTATCTTATACCAAAAGCAAATGTGATTGATTATGTGCTGGGTGAACATTATGCGGAGTACAAGTATTCCTTAAAAGTTCAGATATGATTTTTTAGGACGTTCAGAAATGAGCGTCCTTTTTTGTACCCAAAATGAAAGGAGAAAACAATCCATATGAAAAAGATACTCAACCGGCTGCTGGCTGGTTTCCTTAGTCTGGCAGCGGTGTTTACCACTTTACCGGCTTCACAGGTTCATGCTGCCGAGACACAATACTGGACAGAGTCAGCAGAACGAGCCGGTCATATTGAAAAGGTAATGAACGACGGCTCTATCGGTTCAACCTTTAATGAGGGCATTATGAAAGTAGAGGGCGAGACAGCCTACTGTATTGACATCAACACAGACTTCCGCAATGGATACAAGACCAGAGCGGACGCAAGCACACGCATGAGTGCAGACCAGATCGCTGACGTTGCCCTCTCACTGGAATACGTCAAACAGTATGCCGCCAGTCACAGCAGTCTGAATTATAAACAGGTCTACTTGCTGGAACAGTGTGTGGTCTGGCAGCGTTTGAGCGTCCATCTTGGCTGGCAGTGCGATAACGTCCGTGCTTCCTATGATGAAATCTCAAAGACAGTACAGGACGAAGTCTACAGCGGTGCGAAAGCCTTTGTCAGTGAGAATAAAGGACGGTATGAGTGCGGCGGCTATATCTACTCCGGCGAGGGGCAGGAATTAGGTCAGTTCTGGGCGAAGCTGGCTGTCGGAAATGCCACACTGAAAAAGACTTCCAGTAATACCGGCATTACAGACGGCAACGGGAATTATTCAATCGCCGGTGCGGTTTATGGTGTCTATTCTGATAAAAGCTGCACAGAGCAGCTTGCCACCCTTACAACGGATACCAGCGGAAATACAGAAACCGTGGAGGTCAAAGCTGGTACGGTCTATATCAAGGAGCTGTCCACTCCGGCTGGCTACAAGCTGGACAAGACTGTGTATCCGTTATCTGTGGAAGCCGGAAAGACCGCCACTTTGAGCGTATCGGATACGCCAAAGGTCACAGATACCCTTATCGAACTGTTTAAGATTGATATGGAGACAGGAAAAGCTACCGCACAGGGTAACGCTTCCTTAGAGGGTGCAGAGTTCACATGGAATTTCTATGCCGGATATTATACGGCTGACAACCTCCCGTCAGAGCCTACAAGGACGTGGACGACAAAGACACTCGCTGAAAAAGACAGCGACGGCACGGTTCACTATGTATCCCGGCTGGCTGATAAATATAAGGTATCCGGCGGCAGCTTTTATACACAGGACGGAACAGCCGTGCTTCCTCTGGGTACATTGACCGTGGAAGAAACAAAGTCTCCCTCCGGCTATCTGTTAGAGGGCGCATATATGCAGGCTGCCGGAAGTGAAGAACAGATTACCGGCTTGTATATCACACAGATTACCGAGGACGGGGAGCTGGCTGTCCTTACCGGCAGCAATCAATTTTCTGTATCCGACAAGGTCATTCGTGGCGGCGTGCAGATACAGAAACGGGATTTAGAGACAAAGGATACAAAAGCACAGGGCGGCGCAACGCTGAAAGACGCTGCCTTTGAGATTATCACGCTCAATGACAATCCCGTGCTGGTAGACGGCAAGCTCTACAATAAGGGCGAAGTCGTCAAAACAATCCATACCGGCATTGACGGTATCGCTTCTACTGCTGCGGACACGCTGCCATACGGGAAATACCGTATCGAAGAAAGCGAAGCTCCCGACGGTTATCTGACCAAGGGCGCTAAAGCGGTAGAGTTTTCCATCACAGAGAACGGGAAAATCGTAGATTTGACCGGCGAGGATACGTCCATCTATAACCAGATTAAGCGTGGCGATATCGAGGGCGTGAAGATTGGTGCTGGCACACATCAGCGTCTTGCAAATGTTCCGTTTCGGATCACGAGCAAGACTACCGGCGAGAGTCACATCATTGTGACGGACGCAAACGGTCAGTTTTCCACTTCTTCTGCATGGGTATCCCACAAGCAGAACACAAACGAGGGCAAAGACAGCGAGGACGGTATCTGGTTCGGTACATCAGAGCCGGACGACTCCAAAGGTGCGCTCCTGTATGACACCTACGAGATTGAGGAACTCCGCTGCGACAGTAACAAAGGATTTCAGCTTATTCCTGCCTTTGAAATCGTGGTATCCAAAGATAAGACAGTCATTGACTTAGGAACACTGACGGACGAATACGAGAAAGAGCTTACTATCCATACCACAGCCACAGGTGCGGACGGTGAGAAGTCTATCATTGCCGGTAAAAAGGTAACTATCGTGGATACCGTCACCTTAGATGGGCTGGAAGTCGGTACAAAGTACCAGCTCAAAGGCTGGCAGATGGTAAAAGATGAAAACGCCGAGCTGCTCATTGATGGCGAGCCGGTGCAGAGTGATTATACCTTTACCGCAAATAAAGAGCAGATGGAGGTTGAGGTATCCTTTACCTTTAATGCTTCTGCCCTTGCCGGGAAAAATCTGGTGACTTTCGAGGAACTCTACGACGTGACGAACCCGGACGAACCGGTAAAGGTAGCGGAACATAAGGACATTGACGACGAGGGGCAGACCGTACTTATTACTGAGCGGATAATTGAAATTCACACAACGGCGACAGGTGCAGACGGTGAAAAGGAAATCACTGCCGGTAAAGAGGTGTCTATCGTGGATACGGTCACTCTTAGCGGTCTGGAAGTTGGTACAGCTTACCAGCTCAAAGGCTGGCAGATGGTAAAAGACGAAAATGCGGAGCTGCTCATTGACGGCAAACGTGTGGAAAATGATTATACCTTTACGGCTGACAGTGAGGATATGGAAGTTGAGATTGTCTTTACCTTTGACGCTTCCTCTCTTGCCGGAAAGCAGCTTGTCACATTTGAGGAACTTTACGACGTGACGAACCCGGACGAGCCGGTAAAAGTCACAGAGCATAAAGACATCACCGACGAGGGGCAGACTGTGACAATCACGGAAGTACCGGATGAACCAGAGCAGCCGGACACACCAGAGACACCCGACACGCCGGAGACTCCGACAAAATCAACGGACGCTCCTAAAACGGGCGATACTACGAATATAGCCGCCTTTGCGGTCATGCTCGGACTGTCTGCGGCTGGGATTGCTTTTGTTGCTTACAGGAAATTCCGCTCCTTAAAGCGTAAATAACCGGGTGGCTGCCTATGGAGCTGCATATCCGTTCACCTCCCCTGTCCTTATTCAGTCCTTGCGGCTGACACGTTACCTAAATTCTGCTTGTTTGTCCTTAATCTTTCTGCATGGGGATTGTCAAGGGTGCGAAGCACAACGCCTGCCCTTGATTATCCACAGGCAGACAGATATTCTCTGCAAGGCAGAATGAAACTACCACATTCAAAATTATAGAAAGAAAAGAGGCTAAAGAAATTTATGGAATTAAAACACGTTATCCCTAATATGGAAAAAACATTCGGAAATCTGGAATATGCCGGCGAGGGCAAGGTCGATCAGCGACGGATCAACGGACGTATGACCGTCGTTTCCCGGAGCTACAACCTGTACTCTGACGTGCAGCGTGCAGATGATATTGTGGTATTCCTCCCGGCTTCCGCTGGTGAGAAGAATTTTGAAATCGAGGAAAAGGTGAAGCTCATTAATCCTAAAATCACAGCCACCGGCTACAAAATCGGCAACCGTGGATTTACCAATTACATTTTATCCGCTGATGATATGGTGAAAGCATAAGGAGGTACAGAACAGATGAGATTAGCAAACGGGATTATCATTGACAAAGAGAAAACTTTCGGGATTTTGAAATTTTCAGCTTTACGCCGTGAGGTACACGTCCAGAATGAGGACGGTACGGTATCCGAGGAAATCAAGGAGCGTACCTATGATTTGAAGTCCAGAGGACAGGGGCGCATGATACAGGTATCCATTCCGGCGAGCGTTCCTTTAAAGGAGTTTGACTATAACGCCGAGGTGGAACTTATCAACCCGGTAGCCGACACTGTGGCTACAGCTACGTTTCAAGGGGCAGACGTGGACTGGTATATCAAGGCAGACGATATTGTGTTAAGACACAAAACCGCTATATCAAATAATTCGCAGAAACAAAAATAAATTATATTCTAGAGTAAAAAAGTATTCTTCTTTGGTAGCTCATGCGTTATAATCATTTATATAACTTGACAAAGGAGTAATTTTTATGATTAACTACAGCGTTCTTAAAATAAAACTTTTAAGTATTATTGAAAGCATTGATGATTATACTTCTGAGCCTATCATTTCTATACCATGCAAAACATTAAAAAATAATTTAGAAAATGGCACTATGACTATTGACGTTTTGGAATATTGTTGCAATGTTATTGCCGAATGGTATGATGATAATTTGTCAAAAATCTGTGGTAATGAATTCGTTATTAGTCCTGAAAACCACAAAAAGCACGCTAAAACTATTGAGGAAATAGTTATAGATATCCAAAACAATCGTGAAGAATATGAACTGTATTTTTCAAATCCATCTATAAGTCAAGCTAATCCCTCAATTAACGGGGATAAAGTATTCATTGTTCATGGTCATGATAGTGGTTTGAAAAATGAAGTGGCACGATTTCTAGAAAAACTAAAATTATCGCCTATAATACTTCATGAACAGCCTAGCGCAGGAGAAACAATTATTGAAAAAATCGAAAGATATTCAAATGTTGGCTTCGGAATAGTACTCTATACACCATGTGATAAAGGTTGTTCAGCTATTGATGAAGCAAATATGAAATACAGAGCACGACAAAATGTTGTTTTTGAACATGGTTATCTTGTTGGAAAGTTAGGAAGAAAAAAAGTATGTGCTCTTGTAAAAAGCGATATTGAAAAGCCAAATGATATTTCGGGTGTTGTGTATATTTCTTATGATGAAAGTGGTGCTTGGAGAATAGAGCTTGCCAAAGAATTGAAAGCAGCAGGATATAATATTGATTTTAATAAACTTTTTTAACAATTAATAATCAAAAGCATATAAAGGCAGTTAATTCCAAAGGGATTGCTGCTTTTTTTCATTCCTAAAAAAGAGGTATTATGAACAATTTCCCAAAAAAAGGTAATCGTATCCGGTCAAGCGACAGAACGCTCGTACTACGCACGGTAACCGGCTTTCTACTTCTGGTGTTCCTTTTGGTGCTGCTGCTCTTAAATATCGGCACACTGTTTCATACAGACTGGAAATCAGTTTCTCTGCTCCATGAGGGCAGCTTCCATCTGACCGTCACGCCATACATGACAGGTTCTGTCATGGTGGCAGGTGCGGTGAGTGTGGCGGCTGCCTTTTTGTATCAGTATTTCCTGCCGGATAAAGTAAAACAGCTTTCCCACCGGCAAAAGCTGGCACGCATGATATTAGAGAATGGATGGTATGAGTCTGAAAAGACACAAGACAGCGGCTTTTTCAAAGACCTGCCGGACAGCCGTTCCAGAGAGAAAATCACCCACTTTCCCAAAGTGTACTATCGTCTGGAGCATGGACTTATCCATATACAGGCAGAGATCACACTGGGAAAGTATCAAGAGCAGCTCTTACATTTGGAGAAAAAGCTGGAAACCGGCTTATATTGCGAGCTGGTATCCAAAGAGCTGAAAGACAGCTTTGTGGAGTATGTACTGCTCTATGATACCATTGCGAACCGTATCACCATTGACGAGGTACAGGCGGCGCACGGCAGCCTAAAGCTCATGGCTAACGTATCATGGGAATATGACAAGCTCCCTCATATGCTCGTAGCTGGTGGCACAGGTGGAGGAAAAACCTATTTTATCCTTACCATCATTGAAGCTCTGCTGCGTACCAACGCACAGATGTATGTACTTGACCCTAAGAACGCTGACCTTGCCGATTTATCCGCTGTCATGCCGGAAGTCTATTATCGCAAGGAGGACATTACCGCCTGTATCGAGCGTTTCTATGACGGCATGATGGAACGGAGCGAAACTATGAAGCTAATGGACGGCTACAAGACCGGGGAGAACTACGCCTATCTTAACTTACCGCCCCATTTCCTTATTTTTGACGAGTATGTGGCATTTATGGAAATGCTGACGACAAAGGAAAACGCTGCGGTCTTAAACAAGCTGAAACAGATTGTCATGCTTGGTCGTCAAGCCGGATACTTCCTTATCCTTGCCTGTCAGCGTCCAGACGCAAAGTATCTCGGTGACGGTATCCGTGACCAGTTTAATTTCCGTGTGGCATTAGGGCGCATGAGCGAGCTGGGATACTCTATGATGTTCGGGGAAGTAGACAAGGACTTTTTTCTGAAGCAGATCAAAGGGCGTGGCTACGTTGACGTGGGAACAAGTGTCATATCGGAGTTTTACACTCCCCTAGTACCAAAAGGGCATGATTTTCTGAAAGAAATCGGGAGACTCATGCAGCAAAGGCAGGACGGACAGGCGGCGTGCGAAGCGAAAGCCGCTGGTACGGACTAGCCGTGTTGGTGTGGCGTACGCCACGCCAACCATTCGCCCCTGGTATCTAACAGGGGGGCACAATTACAACAGGAAACAGTCTCAAAAGTATGGAAAGTCCTTGTATTTTAAGGACTTTTCGTGCTGATGGACGTGTCAACTGGAATAGCTCTTAGTTGACACTGGCAGATAGGAGGAATTTGACTGAATGATACAGACTGGATAACCAGCTTCAAGGAAAAGCGGCTCTCTTACGGCGTTTCACAGAATAAAATTGCTGTAGCAGCCGGTATCACCCGGCAATATCTGAACAAGATCGAGTCCGGCAAGGCTGCTCCCGGCGAGGAAGTAAAAGAACATCTGCTGCAAGCACTGGAACGCTATAACCCGGAGTCACCGCTTACCATGCTGTTTGACTATGTGAGGATACGCTTCCCGACTACGGACGTACAGTTTGTGGTGAGCAAAATCCTTAGATTAAAGCTGGACTTTATGATACATGAAGATTACGGATTTTATAACTATCCAGAGCATTACTACATGGGAGATATTTTCGTTCTGGTATCCCCCGACGTGGAAAAAGGCGTGCTGCTGGAACTGAAAGGAAAAGGCTGCCGACAGTTTGAAAATTTCCTGCTGGCACAGCATAGGAGTTGGTATGACTTTCTCATGGACGCATTGGTGGAGGGCGGCGTGATAAAACGCCTTGACCTTGCTATCAACGATATGGTGGGGATACTGGATATTCCAGAACTGACAAAAAAGTGCCGGAATGAGGAATGTATCTCTGTCTTTCGGAGTTTTAAATCTTACCGTTCCGGCGAGTTGGTACAGAGCCGTGAAGAAAATAAATCCAGTATGGGGAACACACTGTATATTGGCTCTCTAAAATCAGAGGTTTACTTCTGTATCTATGAGAAAGATTATGAGCAGCTTGTGAAGTATGACATTCCCCTAGAGGAAACGCCTATCAAAAACCGTTTTGAAATTCGTTTGAAAAATGAACGAGCCTATTATGCGGTACGGGATTTGCTGACATACTATGACGCTGAACGAACCGCTTTTTCTATCATCAACCGCTATGTGCGCTTTGTCGATAAGGACGACTCGAAACGCCGGAGCGAGTGGCAGACCAATGAGCGGTGGGCGTGGTTTATCGGGGAAGATCGAGGGCGTTTGAAGCTGACGACACAGCCAGAACCCTATAATTTTAACCGCACACTGAACTGGCTGGCACGACAGGTCGCCCCTACTTTACAGGTAGCGGAAACGCTGGATAAACAGAACGACACCACCATTATCCGGGATATGGTGAAAAGCGCAAAGCTCACTGACCGGCTGAAAAAGGTCTTGCAGCAGCTTTCGGTGAGTACGGAAGAAATGATTATGGAGGAATAGATATGTGGCATTTATTTTGTGACCTGCTGCTGGTGTCGACAGGTATGGGTATCGGCGTGGTGCTGATATGCATTTTACAGGTAGGCAAAGCAGCCGACGAAGAAATGAAAAATATTAAAGCAGAAAGGAATGAGGATAAATGAATTTCGGTCAGAACTTATACAACTGGTTTTTAAGCAATGCACAGAGCTTGGTGCTGATGGCGATTGTTGTAATCGGTATCTACTTAGGCTTTAAGCGTGAATTTTCCAAACTTATCGGCTTTCTGGTAATTGCGCTCATTGCGGTAGGTCTGGTATTCAATGCAGGTGGCGTTAAAGATGTGCTGCTAGAGCTGTTTAATAGAATAATCGGAGCTTAAATGTATCCATATTAAAAAAAAGGTGGTATTATTGATTTATCTTAAATAAATAATATAGGGGAAATTTATAATGATAATAATAACACGGCAAGAAATACAGGAACTTACCCAGGAATGTTTTACTGATAATGGCGATAAAATATTCGTTAAGCATAGTGTGGCTGATGGCGAAAAAGCGTTTGCATTGGTTTTAATTGAAAACTGTTTAGCTTTACTAAAAAGAAACGATATAAACGATAACTTTATTATCCAATATATGCAGGGATTGTTATCATTATCGAATAGCCAAAGTAGACATTATGAGGAGTATCTTCATACTTTTATTACAAGTAGAGACATTCAAACTACCTCACTTAAGAAAGAACATCTCTCTGTACAAGATAGGCGGGTATTGAAAGAATTAATGACTAGTAATTTAGCTGAATATGCTACGAAAAATGAATATCAAAGTTGTTGTTACTCTGCAATGAATGTGCTTTTTCTTACAGCCTACTGTATTCTTTTAAAAGATGTTGACTTCCATATAGGACATATCGACATTATAGCTGATCTGTATGATGAAATAGATAGCATAAGAGTATATGAAAGCGAAAATGAGCAGGACTTAATAACTATTGACTGGCATAGTACAAATCGGATTAACAGTGTATTTATGCTCTATAGAACTCAATATGCCGGCTTAAATAATGAAAGCATTTTAGAACTGGTTGCGGCTGATGTAATCGAAGAGGATTACTATTTCAAGGATGAGAGGTTTTCCATAACTCCTAGTATATTAGTAAAACAATATTGCGCAATCATAGAACAGGAAGTTAATGAAATCATTCAACTATTAAATTTACCAGATAAGCCTGAAAAGCATCTTATGTGGAAAAATATGACAAATTATGTGAAGAATAATCATATTGACTTATCTAGCACTTCTTTTATGCTACAAGATTTATTAGAAGATTTACATCCATTAAGAAATAAAGCGGCTCATGGAGACATAATTACTAAAACTGAATATGAAATTATAAGCAATTATAAAAATGCCGGTTTGTTTCAAGGGTTATCTATCGAGAAATTAAAATTAACACACGGGAGAATATCTCCAAATATTGATGAATTAAACGAATATTTTGGATTATAAAAGTCAAAAATTAAGAGAGGGCAATTAATTAACATGTTTGAATATGCTTTAAATAAAAGCTTTCAAGAAATGCAATCTTCCATTAATGCAGCAACATCGGATTTAAATAATGACGAACTGAAAAAAGATGTAAATTATAGAGTTGGAACATTTCTTCATTGGCTTCTTGATACATATGAATATTTACAAAGCATAGGAGAAAATCCATTATCTCAAAATGAAAAGGCTTTTTTCAGCGGCTTACGGTATGCAAATAACAAATTGAAACATGATGTAAATGTAATACAATTATATGAGCGCAAAGGTGGTTTTTCATTTTCTCCTATGCATTTTCCTTTTTCTTCAGAAGTTATTACTTTTAGATGGACTGAAATTGAAGAAGGGGAAAATTCCAAGTGGAAAAATCAGCATAAAAATTATCAAGACCATATCAGCCATGAAGAAATTATACCTACCGCTGAAAAGGCGTTATCCCTTTTAAAAAAATTTAAAAGTTCTTGTGTAAGCAGTAAATCCTAAAGATTTGCTGCTTTTTCTTGCACTCGACCAGATAGGAGGCCGATTGTGGACAAGGATATTTTTACCGACATGCAGGCAAGGATCGGCTGCTCTTACATCTCGGACTTGCCCTACTACAAACGGGCGGTCTGGTTCGAGATGAAGCGGCTTCCCCTTGCCGACTATCCAAAAAAGCAACTAGAGGACTTTTCACGTTATGTATTCGGCGTAAAGTATGCTATCTTAACAGAAGTGATGGCACGTTTAGAAAGGACGTGATGATAAATTAATGTATGAAATGCAACTATATATCCTCAATATCACAAAACCCTACTCGGAGGACGAGGACGGGTACGCCGGGGAATGGTTTAACTGCCCGGTGGATTTTGAGGAAGTAAAAGAAAAGCTCGGTGTCAAAGAGGTGGAGGAAATCGAGATTGCCGACTATGAGCTGCCCTTTCCCCTTACGCCCAGCATGAGCCTGTGGGAAATCAACGGTATCTGCCGTCAGATACATGAAATCGAGGGTACGCCGGTCGGGAACGAAATGGATGAAATTATAAGAAAATGGTTTCAGAATATCGAAGATTTTCTCAACCACAAGGACGAGATACACCACTATGACGTGGCAGACCTTACCGCTTTAGCGGAGTATCTCATATTGGAGGAACACTGTTTCGGAGAGCTGCCGCCCGAGCTTACGGCACATATTGACTATGCTTCCTATGGGCGTGAGCTGGAACAAAGCGACAGATACCTGTTCACTCCCAGCGGTGTGTTCCGCTATCAATAAGGCGGTGCGCCTATGGAGGAAATGCGTGTCTATATCGCCAACTTAGGCAAATACAATGAGGGCGAGCTGGTAGGCGCATGGTTTACGCCGCCGGTGGACTACGACGAGATGGCAGAGCGTATCGGCTTGAATGGCAATTATGAAGAATATGCTATCCATGATTATGAGCTGCCGTTCCCTGTGGACGAATATACGCCGATTGAGGAAGTCAACCGGCTGTGCGCCATGATTGAGGAACTGGATTATCCTATCAGTGAAGTGGTGGATGATTTGCTCTGTCATTTTACGAGTGTGGAGGAACTCTACGGGCATAAGGACGACATCATCCAGTATCCCGGCTGTGAGAACATGGTAGACGTTGCTTATTACCTCATTGACGAGTGCGGCTCTCTGGGCGAGATACCAGACCGTTTGAGAAATTACATTGACTATGAAGCCTATGCCCGTGACATTGACTTAGAAAGGTGTTTTATAGAAACAAGATACGGGGTATTTGAAATCCCCTATTAGCTGTCAGATCTAACGTAAGTGTTCTTCTGGCAGTTTTTTTATTGCAGCAGTCTGTAAAATACAGGCTGCTGTATTCATTTTAGAAGAAAGGAATGGTACGAGACTTTGAAAAAAATCAGAAGCTACACAAGTATCTGGAACGTGGAAAAGGTCATTTACGCTATCAATGATTTTCAGCTCCCGTTCCCGATTACCTTTACACAGATGGCATGGTTTGTTGTCTCCCTGTTTGTGATTATCCTGTTCGGGGAGCTGCCGCCCTTTTCTCTCATTGATGGGGCATTTCTTAAATATTTCGGTATCCCCGTCGCCCTTACATGGTTTATGAGTCAGAAAACCTTTGACGGCAAGAAGCCTTTCGGATTTTTAAAATCCAGTGTCAGTTATCTGGTGCGCCCTAAAGTGACCTATGCCGGAAAGCCGGTGAAGCTGGGAAAAGAAAAATTTGATACCGCCATCACAGCAGTTAGGAGTGATTTGTATGTTCCCGATTAAATATATCGAAAACAATCTAGTGTTCAACCATGACGGGGAGTGCTTCGCCTATTATGAGCTGCTCCCCTATAATTACTCTTTTTTATCGCCGGAAGAAAAATACCGGCTGCATGACAGCTTCCGTCAGCTTATCGCACAGAACCGTGACGGGAAGATACACGCCTTGCAGATAAGCACAGAGTCCAGTATCCGTCAGATACAGGAACGCTCCAAAGAGGAAGTGACCGGGCGGCTGCGTGAAATCGCCTGTGAGAAGATAGACGAGCAGACGGACGCTTTAGTGGATATGATTGGTGAAAATCAGATTGATTACCGTTTTTTTCTTGGCTTTAAGCTGCTGGTGAACGAGGAAGAAATCAGTCTGAAAGGCGCAAGGAAATCCCTGTCCATGACCTTTGCTGACTTCCTCTATGAAGTCAACCACAAGCTGATGGGTGATTTTGTCTCCATGAGCAATGATGAAATCAACCGCTTTCTAAAGATGGAGATGCTATTGGAGAATAAAATCGCACGCCGATTCAAGGTGCGCCGTTTGGAGAAAAAGGACTTCGGATATCTTTTGGAGCATATCTACGACAAGACCGGCGTTGCCTATGAGGACTATTCTTACGACTTTCCTGTAAAAAAGCTGAAACAGGAAACGCTGGTAAAACGGTATGACCTTATCCGTCCGACACGCTGCTTAGTGGAAGAAAATCAGCGATACCTCCGTCTGGAAAGTGAAGATCAGACGGCGTATGCCGCCTACTTCACGATTAACAATATCGTAGGGGAGCTGGATTTTCCATCTTCGGAAATCTTCTACTACCAACAGCAGCAGTTTACGTTCCCGGTGTCCACCTCTATGAACGTGGAAATCGTCACCAACAAAAAAGCGCTGACGACGGTACGCAATAAAAAGAAAGAACTGAAAGATTTGGATAACCACGCATGGGAAGCCGGAAACGAAACCGGCAACAGTGTGGTAGAAGCTCTGGACTCGGTCAATGAGCTGGAAACTACCCTAGACCAGAGCAAGGAGTCCATGTATAAGCTCTCCTATGTGGTGCGTGTGTCTGCGGACAGTCTGGACGAACTGAAACGCCGCTGCGACGAGGTCAAGGATTTTTACGACGACTTGAATGTAAAGCTGGTGCGCCCCTTTGGTGATATGCTCGGACTCCACAGCGAGTTCATTCCTGCCAGCAAGCGATACATAAACGACTATATCCAGTATGTGACAAGCGATTTTCTGGCTGGTCTGGGTTTTGGTGCGACACAGCAGCTAGGGGAAAAGGATGGTATCTATATCGGCTATAACCTCGATACCGGCAGGAACGTGTACCTAAAGCCCAGCCTTGCGGCACAGGGAGTCGAAGGCTCTGTCACAAATGCGCTGGCGGCTGCCTTTCTCGGCTCTCTGGGCGGTGGGAAGTCATTTTGCAATAACCTCATTATCTACTATTCTGTGCTGTTCGGCGGTCATGCGGTGATTATTGACCCAAAATCAGAGCGTGGCAGATGGAAAGAGACACTCCCGGAAATTGCGGAGGAAATCAATATTGTAAACCTCACCAACAGCGAAGAAAACCGGGGTATGCTTGACCCGTATGTGATTATGAAAGACGTGCATGACGGGGAAAGCCTTGCCGTGGATATTCTGACCTTTCTGACAGGTATCCGATACCGTGACGGCGAAAAGTTTCCCGTCCTCATGGCGGCACTACAGGAAGTGACAAAGGGAGAAAAACACGGACTTCTCTGTGTGGTGGACGAGCTGCGGAAAATCGGCACGCCCACGGCAAACAGTATCGCCAGCCATATCCAGAGTATTGCGGACTATGACTTTGCACATCTGCTCTTTTCCGACGGAACGGTGGAACATTCAATCAGTCTAGACAAGCAGCTCAACATCATACAGGTAGCTGACCTTGTACTGCCGGATTGTGACACGAAGCTGGAGGACTACACCTCCACGGAACTGCTCTCTGTGGCTATCCTTATGGACATCAGTACCTTTGCCCTAGATTTTATCCATTCTGACAGGAGCATTTTTAAAATCGTGGATTTAGACGAAGCGTGGACATTCTTACAGGTGGCACAGGGGAAATCTCTTTCCAACAAACTTATCCGTGCCGGACGCTCCATGAACGCCGCTGTCTATTTCGTGACGCAAAATTCCGGCGACGTGGACGACGAGAAAATGAAGAACAATATCGGTCTGAAATTTGCGTTCCGCTCCACGGACAGCAAGGAGATTAAAAACACGCTGGAATTTTTCGGCGTGGACGGCGACGACGAAAGCAACCAGAAGCGACTCCGGGATTTGGAGAACGGGCAATGCCTGTTTCAAGACCTCTATGGGCGTGTGGGCGTTGTCCAGATACACCCGGTCTTTGCGGATTTATTTGCCGCTTTTGATACCAGACCGCCAAAGCAGCGTGAAGAAACGAGGTGAAGCCTATGAAGAAACGAAACATCCTGCGCTATCTCGGTATCGCCCTGCTGGTGGTGTTCGGTATTCTGGCGTTCCTCTCCATCACAGGCACGGTGGCTCATGCTGCCGGTCTGGTGGACGATACGGTGGACGCTGCCAATGAATACTCAAAATATCCGCTGGAAAACTATCAGCTTGACTTTTATGTAGACAGCTCGTGGGATTGGCTGCCGTGGAACTGGCTAGACGGTATCGGTAAGAGTATCCAGTACGGACTTTATGCGATTACCAATTTTGTCTGGACAGTGAGTATGTATATCTCCAACGCTACCGGCTATGTGGTACAGGAAGCCTACAAGCTGGACTTTATCTCGGATACGGCAGACGCAATCGGAAAGAATATTCAGACCCTTGCCGGAGTGACGGAGAACGGCTTTTCTGCACAGGGATTTTATGTAGGCTTCCTGCTTATCCTCATTCTGGTCGTGGGTATCTATGTAGCCTATGTGGGATTGCTGAAACGGGAAACGACAAAGGCGTTTCACGCCGTCCTTAACTTCCTTGTGGTCTTTCTCCTGTCAGCGTCCTTTATCGCCTATGCCCCTAACTACATTGCAAAAATCAATGATTTTTCCTCAGACATCAGTAGTGCGGCTCTGACGCTGGGTACAAAAATCACACTGCCGGACTCCGGCAGTCAAGGAAAGGACAGCGTTGACCTTATCCGTGACAGCCTGTTTTCCATACAGGTAAAGCAGCCGTGGCTCTTATTGCAGTATGATACGACAGATGTGGACAGTCTCGGTGCTGATCGGGTGGAGAGCCTGCTGTCTGCCAGTCCAGACACCGACGAAAGAGAGAATATCGTGATTGAGGAAATCGAGGACAGAGATAACGACAACATGAGCATTACTAAAACCATGAGCCGGTTAGGTACAGTCGTTTTTCTGTTTATCTTCAATATTGGTATCTCTGTCTTTGTGTTCCTGCTTACCGGCATGATGATTTTCTCGCAAGTGCTGTTTATCATTTATGCCATGTTTCTGCCGGTGAGCTTTATCCTGTCCATGATACCGACGTATGAGGGCATGGGGAAACGGGCGGTCACAAAGCTGTTCAACACTATTATGCTGCGTGCCGGTATTACCTTTATCATCACCGCCGCCTTTAGCGTCAGTACAATGTTTTACTCTATTTCAGCCGGGTATCCGTTCTTTATGATAGCCTTTTTGCAGATTGTCACCTTTGCCGGTATCTATTTCAAGATGAGCGATTTAATGTCCATGTTCAGCTTACAGTCCAACGACACCCAACAGGTCGGCAGACGTATCCTGCGCCGCCCGTATCTGTTCCTCAACCGTGGGGCAAGGCGTTTGGAGCGTCGTATCGGCAGGACACTGACGGCTGGTGCTGCCGGTGGCGTGGTCGGAGCTGCGGCGGCTTCCGGCTCTAAGTCTGATACAAAAAGAGCCGCTTCCCGTCCTAACCATAGCACCGAGCAAAACCCGGACACTTCCTCCGGGAAACGTGCCGCTTCTGCTGTAGGTGCTGCGGCAGAAAAACAGCGTGCCGGTGACACCAGCCGGAAATCACAGGCTGGCAAGGAACAGGACAGAAAAAATCCGTCACAGTCTGGCTATGCGGCTTCCACAGAACAGACAACAAAAGTATCCGGCGTTCAGCGTGACGTTGTAGAGAACCGCCATGCAAGGCAGCATGGCCGGAGTGACCGGCAGGAGAACCGCCGTCCGTCTATCGCACAAAGGCGCATGGCAATGGAGAAAGCGAAGCTGGCAGGATCAGCGGCAAAGGCTGCCCCTGTCCATGAGCGTCCAGCCACACAGCCAGTATTGGAAAAACCTACTTCCCCGGCGGCAGCTTCTAAGGTGCAGCACAGTGAACCTATGAAGAAAGAGCGTCCGGCGGTATCCGGTGAGAATATATCAAAATATCCTACACCCAAAGAGCCTGTGTCTCATGCGCCGGGGATAAAAAATACTACTCCCCCGGAGCGAAAGAACCCATCTTTGTCGGGGAATAAGGAAATCCGGCAGACTGCCACGAAACGGTCTGTCCAGAAAAAAATCGAGCGTAACACCGTGAAGAAAACTACCACAAAGAAAGGGCGAAAACAATGAGGCTGCGCCATCTGCTGATATTTGGATGGATTTTCACGGGAATTATCAGCTTGCTTTTGTTCCTTTTTATCGTCACTTCTGACGACGAGGAAAGCAGCGGCGCACAGTTTGACTATTCGGGGTTGAACCTGTCAGCGGAGGTTTTGAAACATCAGCCTACTGTTGAAAAATACGCACGGAAGTACGGCATTGAAGACTATGTGAACTATCTGCTCGCCATCATGCAGGTGGAGTCCGGCGGCACAGGCGAGGACGTTATGCAGTCCAGTGAAAGTCTTGGTCTGCCGCCCAATTCCCTTAATACGGAGCAGTCTATTGAGCAGGGGTGCAAGTATTTTGCTTCCCTGCTTTCTTCAGCAGAAGAGAAAGGCTGCGATATAAATACCGTCGTCCAGAGTTACAATTATGGCGGCGGTTTTATCGACTATGTGGCTGCCCGTGGAAAGAAATATAGCTTTACACTGGCAGAGAGTTTCGCAAGGGAGAAATCCGGCGGCGTCAAGGTGGACTACAAGAATGAAATTTCCATCAAGCAGAACGGCGGCTGGCGGTATAAATACGGGAATATGTTCTATGTGCAGCTCGTCTCACAATATCTGGCTGTACCTCATTTCAGCGACGCAACCGCACAGGCGATATTCAATGAAGCCTTAAAATATCAAGGCTGGAACTATGTCTATGGCGGCAGCAATCCTAATACTTCCTTTGATTGCAGCGGTCTGGTTCAGTGGTGCTATGGAAAAGCCGGTATCTCACTTCCTAGAACGGCACAGGCACAGTATGACGCTGTGCAACATATTCCTCTGTCGCAGGCAAAAGCCGGTGACTTGGTATTTTTTCACAGTACCTACAGTGCCGGAACGTATGTAACCCACGTCGGGATATACGCCGGGAATAACCGTATGTACCATGCCGGTGACCCGATTGGATATGCAGACCTCAATTCCTCGTACTGGCAGCAACACTTCATCTGCGCCGGACGTGTAAAATCCAACTAAGACAGAAAGGACAATATTTTTATGAAATGGAAGAAAAAAGAAAAAGAGACTAAACCTAATAAGGTGAAAAAGGTGCGTACTATGAAGGTCGGCACGCACAAGAAATCCGTGATTGCCCTATGGCTGGTGCTGATTGCAAGTGTCAGCTTCGGGGTGTATAAGAATTTCACTGCGATAGATATGCACACCGTCCATGAAAAGGAAATCATAGAACAGTGTATCGTGGACACCAATAAAATAGAAAATTTCGTCAAGGACTTTGCAAAAGCCTATTATACATGGAGCAATACCAAAGAAGCGATTGACGCACGGACAGCCGCCATCAACGGCTACCTCACAGAGAGCTTGCAGGATTTGAACGTGGATACTGTCAGAAGTGATATTCCTACCAGCTCTGCGGTGGGTGAAGTCGAAATATGGAATATCGGACAGACCGGCGAGGACGAGTACACCGTCCTCTACTCGGTAGATCAGACGGTGGCGGAAGGCGAACAGGTGACAGAAAACACCGCCGCTTATACGGTAACTGTCCATGCGGACAGCAACGGGGATATGGTTATCATCAAAAACCCGACTATCAGCAGTCTGCCGGGGAAATCCGGCTATACGCCAAAAGCACAGGAAGCGGACGGCTCGGTAGACGCTGCTACCACAACGGAAGTGACAGAGTTTTTGGAAACATTCTTCAAGCTGTATCCTGCCGCCACAGATAAGGAGCTTGCCTACTATGTGTCCGGCAATGCCCTTGAACCCGTGGGCGGCAATTATCTATTCTCGGAGCTTATCAATCCAATATTTAGTATGGACGAGGATAACGTTAAGGTGTCCGTATCCGTGGCATACCTAGACCAGACTACAAAGGCAACACAGGTATCACAGTTTGATTTGACGCTGGCAAAGATGGACGGAAACTGGAAGATAATTCAATAACATGAAAAAGGCTTGCTACATACTTAAGTGTGATCTGCAAGCCTTTTCTTGCATACCATCATTTTTTCGTATATAATAAAACCCTCCATTAGCACACCAACCTTTTGAATATTGCTATAATCTTATTGAGAACAGGAGGTTTATTGATGAACACTTATTATACAACAGAAATCGCTCGAATAATTGGTATTCACCCTAACACAGTAAGATTATATGAACAACTCAATTTAGTTCCCCGTGCAGAGCGTCAAAAAAATGGGTATCGTATTTTTACAGATTTTCATATCGAACAGTTCCGTTTGGCTCGTGCCGCATTAAAAGTAGAAATTCTGCAAAATGGACTCAGAAAAAAGGCTATGAATATTATTAAGGTTTCTGCCACAGGAGATTTTGATAAAGCACTTTCCTTGACTGACGAGTATCTAGTACAGTTGCAGCACGAAAAAGATAATGCAGAAGAAGCAATCCAAATTGTAAGAGAGCTGCTTATCGGGAAATGCCATTCTGATGATACCTTTTTAAAGCGGAAAGAAGTATCTGAATATCTGGGGATTACAATGGATACGCTGCGGAATTGGGAATTAAATGGTTTATTATGTGTAAAGCGTAAGGAAAATGGCTATCGTGTTTATTCCAAAGAAGATATAAGGCGATTAAGAATTATTCGTGCACTAAGATGTGCCAATTATTCTCTATCCTCTATTCTTAGAATGTTAAATGCGTTATCCGTTAATCCAAACGTAAATATCAAGCACATTATTGGTATGCCAGAAGAAAATGAAGATATTATTACTGCTTGTGACAAATTACTGCTCTCCCTCCGGGAAGCAATAGACAATGCTTTATTTATGCAAGACACTCTTAAAAACATGAAAAAAGTATTCAAAATAAACCCTCCATTTTAACACCAGAGTTTTTTCTGGTGTTATTATTTTTCCACAAAATAAAGGAGGTTAAGAATTTGGAAACAACAATTAAAGTTGAACATTTGAAAAAGTCCTATGGAAATATCTGTGTTGTTAATGACATAAGTATTTCTGTCGACAAAGGCGAAGTCTTTGGACTTCTTGGAGCAAATGGTGCAGGAAAAAGCACTACTATCGAGTGTATGCTTGGCACTCGTAAGCCAGACAGCGGAAAGGTAGAAATACTCGGTTTGAGTCCTGTAGAAAACAGAAAGCGTCTATTTGAAAATGTAGGCGTACAATTTCAAGAGTCTAATTATCAAGACAAAATTCTTGTTTCTGAATTGTGTGAGGAAACGCAATGTCTGTATCGTTCTGTCACAGACTACAAAACTTTGCTAAAGCAATTCGGACTGTCTGATAAAATAAAAAGTCCTGTATCTGAATTATCGGGAGGACAGAAACAAAAACTTTTTATTGTGCTGGCTCTTATTCCAAATCCTAAAGTTGTCTTTTTAGATGAATTGACTACTGGCTTAGATACAAAAGCTCGCCGTGATGTGTGGAAATGTTTATCATCTCTGAAAGAAAAAGGCTTAACCATTTTCCTCACTTCACATTTTATGGACGAGGTGGAAGCCCTTTGCGATAAAATTATGATTTTAAAGAATGGAAATGCCGTATTTTCTGGAACAATTCAAGAAGCGATTGCCGGAAGTCCATATACAAATTTTGAAGAAGTTTATCTATGGTATGCAGAGGAGGAAAAAAATGATGAAAATTTTTAGAACAATGCTGAAAACAGAATTAAAACTTTCTCTCCGAGGAATGGATATGTTTATTTTTGCAATCTGTATGCCTGTAATAGTGACGGTTATATTAGGTATTATTTACGGGAATAAGCCAGCTTTTGACGGAGCAGAGTATAGCTTTTTGCAACAATCGTTTGGTGCTGTTTCAACTATTGCCATCTGTGCCGGCGGTTTAATGGGATTGCCATTAGTAGTATCCGACTATAGGAACAGAAAAATATTAAAAAGGCTTAAAGTTACACCCGCTAGACCAATTATAATCTTGGCAGTAGAAGTCGCTATCTACTCAATTTATGCGATTGTCTCATTAGCTTTAATATACCTTACAGCATTTTTGTTTTTTGATTTTTATATGATTGGATCATTCTTACATTTTTTCTTGTCATTTTTATTAGTCATGCTATCAATGTTCAGCATTGGCATGATGGTTGGCGGTATTGCTCCAAACATGAAAACAGCCAGCACAGTTGCAAGTATTTTGTATTTCCCTATGCTAATATTTTCCGGCGCAACACTTCCGTATGAAATCATGCCCACAGCTTTACAGAAATTCGCTGATATGCTGCCGCTCACACAAGGAATAAAATTACTGAAAGGCACAGCTTTAGGTCTGCCGATTGACAATATTACTTTTCCTATCTGCTTAATGATTGTAATTATTATAATATGCACAATCATTTCTGTGAAATTCTTTAAATGGGAATAGGGAGAGTTTTCATAAGGTGGTGAATTTTATTGCAAGATAATGAAATATGGGTATTGTGTCCTATTTGTCATAACAAAACACGAACTAAAATACGAATGGACACAGAGCTGATAAATTTCCCACTCTTTTGTCCAAAATGTAAGCATGAAAACTTAATCAATGTAAAAAGTGGAATTATAACCATTATCAAAGAGCCAGACACAAAGATGCAGAGCCGATAATTTAAAGGTCAGTCCTTTTAAATTACCGGCTCATTTTTTATGGAGTGGATACCTATTTCCCCTCTGCTTCTTTAGACTTGACGATACCATCAATGACGCTCTCTACAATGATAAGCTCTTGATCGGTAAGCTCGTCAAGTCCGGCTTCCACAGCTCTGCGCCGGGTACTTTTAATCCGGCGTTCACCGGCTGACAGAAAATGTTCGTCGAGAGATACGTCGAGCAAGGAGACAAGGTCATATAGCACCTGTAGGCTAGGGTGCGCCCCTTTGTTTTCAATGTTTGTTAAATAACGTGGGTCAATCTCTATCGCTGCGCCCACCTGTTCACGGGTCAATCCCTGTCTTTTGCGTGCTTCTTTAATTGACTGTCCTACTGCTCTGAAATCGTATCTATCCTCTTTTTTACGCATATGTAATCACCTCACCACATTTTACTGTTCCTGTTGAATTAACAACAGGTATAGAAAAACGTGTTATAGGACTTTACAATTCCTATTAGGTGCATTTTTCAACTGTATATGCTGCATGGCGGCAAATAAAAAAAACCGCCGTTGGCAGCAAGGCTTTTTATGCGCCTTTTTAAACGACGGTTTTACAGCCGCCGTTTTCTTTTTTCCAGACGGTCAAGGTTTTTGTTTTAGCGGCTTTAGGAGGTAGCCGCATGGAAATTCGTATCAGACCGCCGGTGGTCTTTGGTAGACCGCCAAAAAAATCTCACTTCTTCCTGCGGCTCAAAGCACCCTAGAATGTGGTTTTTCACATCATATAGCAGGAATAATCTGCAAAGCACAAGATCAGTACGCTTGTATTGTCCTTGTGCTTTTTTGTTGCCAAAAACTTTTTGAAAAAGTTTTTGAAGTCGGGTATCAAATCCCACCTTCTCTGGCGAGTGTTAGTGCGGAAAGGGGTAAAAGCCTTTTTGCTTTAGCAACTTCCGACAGAAAGGAGGTGAGATTATGAAACCATCTTCTTTCGAGAGTGCTATCAGACTTCAATTTGACTGTCTGGCTCGTAAAGTTGTAGGCACTACAGTAAAAGACTACAACAGAGAGCTTGGCAGACGTGCAAAACGTGAAACTCCGTTCTGCGAGCTGTCCGAGATGGAAATAAACCATATCGGTGCTGTAGACGAATACTCGGTTGAATTTACAGCTTTTGACGTATTCGGAAATGAAGTCCGTATCTATGATGAACGCTTATGTGAAGCAATCAAAAAATTAGCAGAAAGACGGCGTAACATTCTGCTTATGTCGTACTTTCTGGAGATGACCGATGCTGAAATAGCAGCGGTCATGGAAATGGAGCGTTACTCCGTTTGCCGCAACAGACTACGCACATTGAAGCTCATTAAGGATATGTACGAGGAGGATTAAGACATATGAAGTCTGTAAAAAAGTGTCCGTTGTTCTCAACCATCTGCTCTGCGGCAGACGGCGACGAAACGGCGATTGAAAAGATTTTGAACCACTACGACGCTTACATATCAAAAGCAAGCCTGCGCCCGTTCTATGACGAACACGGCAATATGTATATTGTGGTCGATATGGAACTGAAAGGCAGAATAAGGGCTGCGCTGATTGAATCAATTCTTGGTTTTGAAGTCAAAGTGAAATAAAGCCTACAGGAGCGTGTACCACCTCATTCCAGCTCCTAATCTTGCTCTTTGAAAATTGAATAAGGTAATCAGATACTTTAGATATATGACGAGCCTGTAGGCAGATACGCCATGACCTCCATACACATGAGCGAGCGGTTCATATCTGTGATCTGCAAGCGACTTGTGGAATGGTCGTGTGCCATGACTCATATATCCTACAATGATACTCCCGTATAGCCTTAGTTTGAGCGTTAGAAGCGTCGCACGCAAAGGGTATGGCTGCACCGTGTATGCAGGGGTGAGACTCCCGTGAGCCGCTAGGCTGTCTGATTACCTGTCTGTATCTTGCCCCGGAGGTGTTGTAATGGATAAAGAATATATGACAAATGATACCTACCGTGTAATGTTCAAGGATTATCCAGACGTAGTGACCGTAGAGCAAATGAGCAAAATGCTCGGTATCAGTATGAAAACAGCCTACATATTATTGAGGGAAAATAAAATCCTACATTTTAGGGTCGGAAGAACCTATAAGATACCAAAGCTCAATATCCTGCGGTACATGGAAATGCTGTAGAAGTTTACTGCGTCGCTTGTTGTCAGTAGCCATAGACCCTGTTATACTTGACATTGTCAGTGATAGGTGAATGGCTGCTGCTATTAGGAGGACAAACATGGTAGCAGGACATTTACGAAAACAAAACGGATATTTCCAGATGATTTTAAGCTATAAGGACAGCACTGGAAAAAGGCGTACAAAATCAATCAGTACAGGACTTCCCGTAAAGGGAAATCAGAAGCGTGCGGAAGCTATGCTTTTGGAAACGAGAAAGAATTTCACACCAGAGGACGCTATGACGGATAAAGAACTCCCGTTTGACAAGTTCCTTGACAAATGGCTGAAAGACCATCTCAACCTTAAGACCTTAGAAGCAGAAACATATGCCCTGTACTCTTACAATGTGAGAATGTATCTCACACCGTATTTTCAAAAAAAGACAATTCGTATCTGTGATTTGAGGACTACGGACATTGAGAACTATTACAATTATGAGAGGACAGAACATCACGCTTCAAAGGTGGTAATCTTACAGCTACATGAGATTATCAAAATTTCTCTTGATTATGCGGTCACGCTTGGCTGGATCGAGGACAATCCGGCAGACAGTATCAATCCGGCGACAAACGAGGTATCTATCTTGTTTACGGATTTTATGCTGGAATGGCTGGAAATGATGAAACAGTGTGTAGAAGAAACAACAATGGCTTCTTACACATGCTCTGTGAAAAAGCGTATTGTTCCCTGCTTTTTAGAGAAACGATATACTTTGACAGAGATTGAGGAAAACCCTAAATACATTCAAGACTACTATCAGTCAGAATTGGATAAGGGACTGTCTGCTAATACTGTTATTCACCGCCATGCCAATATCAGAAAGGCTCTGCAATATGCTTTTCAGATTGGACTCATCAAATCAAACCCGGCAGACCGTGTGGAAAGACCAAAGAAGAACAAATTTGTAGCTTCCTACTATAATAAAGAAGAACTTGACACTTTGTTCAAAGTTTCTAAAGGCGACCCTATGGAACTGGCGATTATCCTCGCTGCTTTCTATGGTCTGCGCCGGAGTGAAGTAATAGGTCTGAAATGGAGTGCGATTGATTTTGAGCGTAAAACTATCACAATCAAATACACTGTAACAGAAGTCAATCTGAATGACGGGCGTGGCAATGTGCTTATTGAGAAAGAGCGGACAAAGTCAAAGACCAGCCGCCGCACGCTGCCGCTTGTTAAGCCGTTTGAAGATTTACTTATCAAGATGTATCGGGAACAGAAACAGAACCGGCGATTGTGTGGTGACTGTTATTGCACGGATTATCTGGATTTTATCTATGTTAATGAAATCGGGGAAAGAATAAAACCCGGTTATCTGACACAACATTTTCCCTTGTTGCTGAAAAAACATAATCTGCGGAAAATCCGCTTTCACGATTTGAGGCATAGCTGTGCCAGTCTTCTATATGCAAATGGCGTGAGCTTGAAGCAGATACAGGAATGGCTCGGACACAGTGACATTTCTACAACATCTAATATCTATACGCATTTAGACTACAGCAGCAAGGTTTCATCTGCCAATGCCATATTATCCGTGTTCCCGTCACAGACGGCAGCGGAAATTGAAAAGGCAGTAGGTTAGAACTTTTGACAAGAAAAAAGCTCTCTAGCCAAAGGCTAAAGAGCTGAATTTGCTGGTGCCGCTGGCCGGACTCGAACCGGCACGGATATTCTCCGTCTGATTTTGAGTCAGGTGTGTCTGCCAATTCCACCACAGCGGCTTATATTTCAAATCCCTTATTTCTTGTATATCCTTTCCGATTTTGGAGGGATATGCAGGAGGGATATTGAAAACGAAGCAAGTCATTAAGTTGTCAAAAGCCTTGAAAAATCAAGGGATTTAAAAGTTACCTATCAGCCGAGCGCATTGGATTTTGAGTCTGCCTCGTCTGCCATTCCGACACGCCGGCTTTTCTCGGCTATTGAAGCCGAAAATTATTATAGCATAACTTTTCTTTGATTGCAAGAAATTATTTTCACATTTATTTCCAAATTTTATTTGACTCTGCGATCAGCTCTTTTCCAATATCAAAGCAGTCAAACGTCGCAAAGTAGTCTGCCGGCGTCTCCGCACGGCGGATCAGCTTGGCACTTCCATCTTCTTTTAGCAGAACTTCAGCGGATTTCAGCTTGCCATTATAGTTGTAACCCATGGAGTATCCATGAGCTCCGGTATCATGGATCACGAGCAGGTCTCCCATATCAATCTGTGGAAGCATCCGATCGATTGCAAACTTGTCATTGTTCTCGCAAAGGGAACCTGTAATGTCATATTTATGATCGCACGGAGCGTGCTCTTTTCCCATCACAGTGATATGATGATAAGCACCATACATGGCCGGACGCATCAGATTGACCGCACAGGAATCTACACCAATGTACTCCTTATGGGTATGCTTTTCATGGATCGCTTTTGTCACCAGACATCCGTACGGTGCAAGCATGAATCTTCCAAGCTCGGTGTAAATCGCCACATCTCCCATTCCGGCCGGAACAAGGATGGATTCGTATGCTTTTCTTACGCCTTCCCCAATCACACGGATATCATTTGGCTCCTGATCCGGGTGGTAAGGAATTCCGATTCCACCGGACAGATTGATGAACTTGATATGCACTCCGGTCTCTTCCTTTAAACGGACCGCTGTCTGAAAAAGGACTTCTGCCAACATCGGATAGTATTCGTTCGTCACGGTATTGCTTGCCAGAAATGCATGAATTCCAAACTCTTTTGCTCCTTTTTCCTTCAGAATACGGAAAGCGTCCGTGATCTGCTCCGTTGTCATCCCGTATTTGGCGTCTCCCGGATGATCCATAATATCATTGGTAATCTTGAACACTCCGCCCGGATTGTAACGACAACTGATCGTCTCCGGAATATGGCCGATGGCTTTCTCCAAAAATTCAATATGGGTAATATCATCCAGGTTGATAATTGCTCCCAGACGGTCTGCAAGACGGAACTCTTCTGCCGGCGTGTCGTTAGAGGAAAACATAATATCCTCTCCTTTCATACCGATCGCGTCAGAAAGCATTAATTCCGTAAAGGAAGAACAGTCGCAGCCGCAGCCGTACTCCTTAAGAATCTGAATGAGAAACGGATTCGGCGTCGCTTTCACCGCGAAATATTCTTTATAGCCTGGGTTCCATGCAAACGCTTCTTTCAGTGCTTTTGCATTCTTACGAATCCCTTTCTCATCGTACAGATGAAATGGCGTCGGGAACTCCTTTATGATCTCTTCCAGTTTTTCCTTGGAAACAAATGGTTTCTTTTCCATCAGTTGGTTTCTCCTTTCGTAAGCTCAATTACTTTTATCTCGTTCGCCATCGCCTCTTTAAAGATCTCCACAAAGTTGCGCTGGCTTGTATACAGACAGGTATTGCGATCCTGATTTCTATATTCGCCGCTCAGAATAAAGGAGGAATCTACAATCATTCCCATCTGTCCTTTCCTGTCTGCAGTGTAATATACCTTCCCAGGGCCGACATACGCTTCCCAGTCCGTAATAATGACGACCTTTTTTCCATCTCCGGCAAACTCGGTAAGCTCCGGCAGAACTGCCTCCAGAAAAGCCCGTCCAGAAGACAGATACACCCTCTCTTTTGCCCGTTTCAGAAGAGCTCTTGCTTTCGCCTCAATGGTCTCCTGCCCGGAAATCGTAATATAACCTTCCTCTTCTTCTTTCCGAACCGGTGCATGCATTACAAGCCAGTCCTCTTCTTTTTTCAACTGGTCAATCTTGTCCTCGCAAAACTCCTGTACCGGCACAGAAAGATAACGCTTTCCATTCTCACTCGCCTCCAGATAGGCCGCTCCCTTTTCACACAGGGACGCAAGCGCCACATAGACATTCGAACGGGAAATCCCGGTCAGCTTGGCGGCCTCATATCCGGTCAGCTTTCCATTCTCCAGAAGACTCTCATAGACTGCGGCTTCCTGTCTTGTCAAATCAAATTTCATCAAATGTTCCTTAAATTGTTCTTTACCCATTTTCTCTCCTTAGTAGCTCTTTATAGTACTACTATAGTCGGTTCTCCTTAGAAAGTCAAGTATAAATCAGGACGGATCTGTCCGATCCGTCCTGATTCAGTTTCTTATTCAATTACCGCAATCCGCATCATATTGCTCCCACCGTTACCGGAGTAGGAATAAGTTCCCATTGGCGCCGGAAGTCCTGCTGTCAAAACAACAACATCTCCTGGCTCTACGAACTGCTTCGCCTTCACCATCTCCAGGGCATTCTCACAAACGTCTTCCGTAGAACGAAGGGGAATCGATTTCAGCGGCCGTACTCCCCAATAAATCTGCATCCTGCGGAGCGTCGACTCATCCGGACTGACGCCAATCACGTCCGCCCTTGGTTTAAACTTGGATACAACTTTTGCTGTCGCTCCAGACATCGTTGGGGCTACAATACACTTTGCATTCAGATTGTCCGCCGTTGCCACAGTGGAAAACCCAATCGCACTGGAAATACTCTGTTTTCTATGCTGCTGCGCTTTTTTCAGAAGGACTTCATAATCCAGATGGCTTTCTGTATTCTCCACAATCTGCACCATCATCTGAAGTGCCTCCAATGGATATTTCCCCTGTGCCGTCTCTCCGGAAAGCATAACAGCGTCTGTCCCGTCATAAACCGCATTGGCTACGTCCGTTACCTCCGCACGAGTCGGACGCGGATTACGAATCATGGAATCCAGCATCTGCGTTGCTGTGATGACCGGCTTAAAGTTATCGTTACATTTCTTTATGATTTCTTTCTGAATATACGGCACTTCCTGAGCAGGAATCTCCACGCCCATATCTCCTCTTGCTACCATAATACCATCTGCGCTTCGGATAATCTCATCAATGTTACGGATTCCTTCTGCGTTTTCGATCTTGGCAATGATCGGGATGTACGGAGCATTACATTCTCTTAACCAGCTTCGGATCTCAATGATACACTCTGCATTCCGCACAAAGGATGCTGCAATGAAGTCAATCCCCTGAGTGACGCCGAACTTGATATCTTCTCGATCCTTATCTGTAATCGCGGGAAGACGTACCGGTACATTCGGCACATTGATCCCCTTCTTTTCACCGAGCTCTCCGCCATTGATGATCCGGCAGACAATATCATGGTTCTCAATTCTCAGAACTTCCAGTTCGATCAATCCATCATCAATCAGAATCTTACGTCCCGGCATGACATCTTCTGTCAGACCCTTATATGTGATAGAAACCCGTTTCTGATCCCCTATGATTTCCTCAGACGTCAGGGTAAACTCTTGCCCTGCTTCCAGCATGACTTTCTTACCGTCTTTTAATACACCGGTGCGGATCTCCGGTCCCTTTGTATCCAGAAGAATCGCAACCGGAATCTTTTCCTCCTCCCGGATCTTCTTCAGCATATCCATGCGATACTTATGTTCCTCATAATCTCCGTGTGAAAAGTTGAATCTGGCGATATTCATCCCGTTTTTCACGAGATTCCGCATCAGCCCCTCGTCGTTGGCATTTGGCCCCATGGTACATACAATCTTCGTCTTCTTCATCTCTTCCATTCCTTTCTGGTCGTAAACTCAGCTGCGTGTTTCTATTTTACATGTTCGTGTGTAAATAGGTGATCCTGACAATACTCATAGTTTCCGTTGCATTTGGAACAATATCTGAATTCCAGTTCCGGGTGATCCAGCTCGGTCCTGCCGCATACAGCACAACGGTGTCTCGGCACCCGTCCGTCCGGCTGTGCACTGTAGTGATTTGGCTCTCTTCTTTGCATCTGCTTTTTGAACTCCCGCCTTCTCTTCTGCTGCTTCGGAGAAATCTTTGCGTAATTTCTCGTCGAAAAATAGAAAATCAAAAAATTCAGAAGCGATACAACCGCCGCAAAAGCGCTCGCCCGGTAGCTGGAATATGTTCCCCCGTATGACGGGAGAAACGCCTGAACAACGGTCCAGACGAAGAATACCCCATCAAACCATGCCAGCCACTTTGCCTTCACCGGAATAAGATAAAACAAAAGGAACTCCATATCCGGATAAACCGCTGCAAAAGCAAAAAACAAAGACAGGTTCAGATACGTCGTCCCTAGCAGATAAACCTGTCCTGTAAACAGATAAATAAGGAATGCCGCAATCACGTGAAACAGCACACCCGTAAAAAAATACAGGTTAAAGCGGAACGATCCCCACGTCTGCTCCAGTGCGTTCCCGATCATATAGTAAAAGTAAAGTGCAATCAGCAAAAATATCGCATTGTCCGACGGCGGCTGGATCAAAAAGGTAACAATCCTCCAAATCTGTCCATGCAGAATCTCCGAAACATTCAATGACAAATACTGGATATAAAAATAGGGATTGAGAATGTTCAGCAAAAAGCCGACCGCATACAAAATGATGATCACATACATCAGATTAGGGATTGCGAATCTGCCGAATCTACGCTCTAAACGTGAAATCCAATTCATTTTTTCTCTCCTTTCATACTCGATTCCCATTGTAGCTTCTGAATGTTTTTTTGTCAATTAGCTCAGAAGACTTTACAAGAAATTCATTTTTCCTTAGGAAGATTTTATTGTATCTTGCTTCTTTTTGTCGTATAATAATCGATGTTGCAAAATATATTAATCATAAGAAGAAATACATCTACAGGTACAAAATAGAAAAGGAGTAACGTAATATGAGCCAAAGGGATTTATTCACTCTGGGAATTGACATTGGCTCTACGACCGTCAAGATCGCAGTACTTGACGAGAAAAATGAGCTGTTATTCTCAGATTACGAACGACATTTCGCAAACATTCAGGAAACCCTTTCTGATTTGCTTGGAAGAGCCGTCCACCAGCTCGGGGCGATCCACGCCTCCCCGGTAATCACCGGAAGCGGCGGGCTGACACTTGCAAAGCATCTTGGTGTTCCGTTTGTCCAGGAAGTTATCGCCGTATCCACGGCTTTACAGGATTATGCACCGCAGACCGATGTTGCCATCGAGCTCGGAGGCGAGGACGCGAAGATTATCTATTTTGAAAATGGAAACGTGGAGCAAAGAATGAACGGAATCTGCGCCGGAGGTACCGGTTCCTTTATCGACCAAATGGCCTCTTTGCTGCAGACAGACGCCACGGGCCTGAATGAATATGCAAAGAATTATACTGCTTTATATGATATTGCCGCGCGCTGCGGTGTGTTCGCCAAGACAGACATTCAGCCTCTCATCAACGATGGAGCCGCGAAAGAAGACCTGGCTGCTTCCATTTTCCAGGCGGTGGTCAATCAGACCATCAGTGGACTGGCATGTGGAAAGCCGATCCGGGGGCACGTCGCATTTCTGGGCGGTCCGCTTCATTTCCTTTCTGAGCTCCGGGAAGCCTTTATCCGGACTCTGAATCTGGACGACGAGCATACGATTGCGCCGAAAAACTCCCACCTCTTTGCGGCGGTGGGATCTGCGCTGAACTCGAAAAAAGATCTGGATATCCCGATCATTGAGCTGCAACAACGTCTGGCGGATCATATCCAGATGGATTTTGAGGTAGAGCGTCTGGAGCCGCTTTTCTCTTCCGAGGATGATTTCCGGGAGTTTAAAGACCGCCATGACAAACACCAGGTTCCTGTAAAGGATCTGGCAAGTTATCAGGGAAATGTCTACTTGGGCATCGATGCCGGTTCTACCACTACAAAGGCTGCTCTGGTCGGCGAAGACGGAACACTTCTTTATTCCTTCTACCATGGAAACGACGGAGACCCGCTTGCCACTACGATCACAGCGCTTAAGGATATTTATTCCAAGCTGCCGGAGGGCGCACGGATCGCTTACTCCTGCTCCACCGGATACGGAGAGGCTCTGATGAAGGCTGCCTTTCTTCTGGACGAGGGCGAAGTAGAGACCGTATCCCACTACTATGCCGCTTCCTTCTTCGAGCCGGATGTGGACTGTATCCTCGATATCGGCGGCCAGGATATGAAATGTATCAAGATTAAGAATCATACAGTTGACTCTGTACAGCTCAATGAGGCATGTTCCTCCGGATGTGGTTCTTTCATAGAAACCTTTGCCAAGTCGCTGAATTATTCCGTAGAAGACTTTGCGGATGAAGCACTTTATGCAAGACATCCAATTGACCTTGGTACCCGATGTACGGTATTTATGAACTCCAAGGTGAAGCAGGCTCAGAAAGAGGGGGCTTCCGTTGCGGATATTTCCGCCGGACTTGCCTATTCTGTTATCAAGAATGCCCTGTTTAAGGTAATCAAGGTATCGGACGCTTCGGAGCTTGGAAAGAATATCGTCGTGCAGGGTGGTACCTTCTATAACAACGCGGTCCTCAGAAGTTTTGAAAAAATCGCAGGATGTGAGGCAGTCCGCCCGGATATCGCCGGTATCATGGGTGCTTTTGGCGCTGCTCTGATCGCCAGGGAGCGTTATCATACATACGACTGTAAAGAGACGACCATGCTCTCTATCGAGGACATTGAAAACCTGACCTACGACACTTCCATGGCAAAATGCCAGAGATGTGCTAACCACTGTCGTCTGACCATCAACAAGTTTACCGGCGGCAGACGCTTTATCACTGGAAACCGCTGTGAACGAGGTCTGGGAAAAGAAAAAACAAATACGGATATTCCAAACTTATTTGCGTATAAGAATGAACGCTACTTCGGCTACAAACCATTGGCCAAAGAGGATGCGCCTTACGGAACGATTGGCCTTCCTCGTGTACTGAATATGTACGAGGATTATCCATTGTGGTTTACTTTCTTCACTGAGCTTGGATTTTCCGTTGTCCTCTCTCCTGCTTCTTCCCGAAAAATCTATGAGATGGGCATCGAATCCATTCCGAGTGAGTCCGAGTGCTACCCCGCAAAGCTGGCGCACGGCCATGTGGAATGGCTGATCCGGCAGAATGTGGACCGGATTTTCTATCCTTGTATTCCGTACGAGAGAAATGAATTTCCGGATGCCAACAATCATTACAACTGCCCGATTGTCACCTCCTACGCGGAAAATATCAAGAACAATATGGACGAGATCGTCCAGGGGCATGTCGATTTTATGAATCCGTTTCTTGCCCTGACAACAGAAGAAATCATGGCAGACCGCCTGGTGGAAATCTTCCGGGAGAAATTCCAGATTCCGGAGGAAAAAATCCGGGACGCCGCCCACAAAGGCTGGGCAGAGCTGGAAACCTGCAGGGAGGATATTCGAAAAAAAGGAGAGGAAACCCTTGCTTACCTGGATCAAACCGGACGCCACGGTATTGTCCTGGCAGGACGGCCATACCACTATGATCCTGAGGTCAACCACGGAATTCCGGAGCTTATTACTTCTTACGGAATCGCGGTCCTGACGGAAGATTCCATCTCCCACTTAAACCCGGTGGAACGTCCGTTAAATGTCATGGATCAGTGGATGTACCACTCCCGTCTCTATGCGGCGGCAAACTATGTCAAGACGACGGAAAACCTGGATCTGATCCAGCTTAATTCCTTCGGCTGCGGGCTAGATGCCGTTACTACAGATGAGGTATCCGACATTCTCACCGGTTCCGGAAAGATCTATACCTCACTGAAAATTGACGAGGTCAACAACCTGGGAGCGGCAAGAATCCGGATTCGTTCTCTTCTGGCTGCGATCCGTGTCCGGGACGCCAAGAAGGAAAAACGGGAAGTTCACAGCGCCGCGATCCGGAAAGTACCGTTTACGAAAGAGATGAAGAAGAAGTATACGATCCTCTGCCCGCAGATGTCGCCGATTCACTTCGACCTGATTGAACCGGCCTTCCGCGCATCCGGCTATAAGATTGAAGTTCTTCCAAATGATAATAAAGACGCAGTCAATGTAGGACTGAAATATGTCAACAACGACGCCTGCTATCCATCCCTGATGGTCGTCGGGCAGATCATGGACGCGATTCTCTCCGGAAAATATGATACAGACCATCTGGCAGTGATTATCTCCCAGACCGGAGGCGGCTGCCGTGCGTCCAACTATATCGGATTTATCCGCCGTGCTTTAAAAAAAGCCGGGTATGAGCACATCCCGGTCATCTCCATCAACTTAAGCGGATTGGAAAAGAATCCAGGATTTAAGATTACACCGATGCTGGCGCTGCGCGGTATCTATGCGGCATTGCTCGGTGACGTCTTTATGAGATGTCTGTATCGTATCCGTCCGTATGAAGCCGAAAAAGGCTCTGCCAATGCTCTCTATGAGAAATGGGCTCTTGTCTGCCGGAAATTTGTCTCCGAAGGCTACCCTTCCAGACGCCGCTTCAAACAGCTTTGCCGGCAGATCATTCACGATTTCGACACGCTTCCGATTACGGACGAGAAGAAACCACGTGTCGGTGTTGTTGGAGAGATCCTTGTCAAATTCCTTCCGGCGGCCAACAATTATCTGGTGGATCTTCTGGAACATGAAGGCGCTGAGGCTGTTGTTCCGGATCTGGCGGACTTTTTACTGTACTGCTTCTACAATACGAACTTTAAGCATACTCATCTGGGAATGAAGAAGTCCTCCGCTCGGCTTGCCAATCTTGGAATCAGCGTTCTGGAATGGTTCCGGAAACCGGCTGTGGACGCTTACAAAAAAAGTAAACGTTTCACCCCGCCGTCCAGAATTGAGCACCTTGCCTCCATGGCAAGCGAAATCGTCTCTCTTGGTAACCAGACCGGTGAAGGCTGGTTCTTAACCGGGGAGATGCTGGAACTCATTGAGAATGGAGCCAGGAACATCGTCTGCACCCAGCCGTTTGCCTGTCTGCCGAATCATGTAGTCGGAAAGGGAGTCATTAAGGAACTCAGGCGACTTCATCCGGAATCCAATATCGTAGCTATCGACTATGATCCAGGTGCCAGCGAGGTCAACCAGCTTAACCGAATCAAGCTGATGCTCTCCACGGCAAACAAAAATCTGGAAAAAGATATCCAGGCGTCCATATGACAGAAATAGGGATTTGTTTATAAAAGCAAAAGACCGTTCGAGATCCGTATCCTCCATCGATACGTCCGGCGGTCTTTTTACTTTCCAGTCATCGTCTCTTTCTCTTAGACGCAAAATGCTGTATGCGAGATACGACGTATCCGCATACAGCATTTCATATAGGGCATATATAAATTTTAAAGAAGGGGCGTAAATTATTTTACTTGTGCAAGGAGCTTCTCTACACTGACAAGCTTAACGCTCAGTGTAAAGACTTCCATAGCCCGCTTGATCTCATCCAGAGTCGGATAAGATGGCGCAATACGAATATTACTGTCATGCGGGTCTTTGCCATACGGATACGTCGCTCCGGCGTTTGTCATAATGAGTCCTGCCTCTTTTGCCTTTGCCACAATAGCCTTAGCGCATCCGTCCAAAGAATCAAAGGAGATAAAGTATCCTCCTCTTGGAGCAAGCCAGCTTCCGATTTCAAGACCGCCCAGCTCTTTTTCCAAAGATGCCAGTACCGTATCAAACTTCGGTCTCATACTTGCCGCATGTTTCTTCATATGCTCAACCATGCCGTGAATATTTTTGAAATATCTCGCATGTCGGAGCTGATTGAGCTTATCATGCCCAATCGTCTGGATCTTCATCTGCTCGCGGATCTCTGCCAGATTGGCATCGGATGCCGCAATCGCCGCAATCCCGGATCCCGGGAAACTGATCTTGGAGGTAGAAGAAAACTTATACACCATATCCGGGTGTCCTTCTTTCTTACACTCCATCAAAATCTCGATCAAATAGTCCTGTTTATCCTCGTAGAGGTGATGAATTCCATAGGCATTATCCCAGTAGATCCGAAAATCCTCTGCTGCTGGATTCAATTTTGCAAAGCGGTGAACCGTTTCATCCGAGTAGGTGATCCCCTGCGGATTGGAATACTTCGGCACGCACCAGATTCCCTTGATGGCCGGATCTGAGCTTACAAGCTTCTCTACCATATCCATATCCGGACCCGTAGGGGTCATCGGAACATTGATCATCTCGATGCCAAAATGCTCTGTAATCGCGAAATGGCGGTCATATCCCGGTACCGGACATAAGAACTTCACTTTATCAAGCTTGCACCACGGTGTACTTCCCATCACACCATGAATCATCGAACGTGCAACGGTATCATACATGACATTCAGACTGGAATTTCCGAAAATTACGATATTGTCCTTTGGTACTTCCATCATATCCGCCAGAAGCTGCTTTGCTTCCCGGATTCCATCTAGTACTCCGTAGTTCCTGCAGTCTACACCTTCCTCACAAACCAGATCAGAACTGCTTGTCAGAACATCCATCATTCCCATCGAAAGATTGAGCTGCTCTGTAGAAGGCTTGCCGCGGGACATATCAAGTTTCAGTCCCTTCGCCTTTACCTCTTCAAATTTCCTGGTCAACTCTTTTTTCAAAGCCTTCAGCTCGTCTTTACTCAGATCTTTATACGCTGTCATGGTTCTACCGCCCTTCCTCTTTTTCACTGAATATTATTCTATCTATGTTTTGACTATCCGTCAAGACTTTCTTGCAATTTTCTTGCTATTTTTTCAATTTTTCGCAAATCTGCATGTCTAAAATGAATTTTTATTTTAAAATTTATTCATTATGTTTCCTTTCAAGATGCCTTCGGACACATTGGCACACGTCCTTTGATTCTGACAAAAAAGAACCGAAGGGAGTATGCCGCTCTGGCTTTCCGCTTCGGTTCTTCCTTATTTTCTTTTATCTTGATCTTATTTTTTAATCAGCAGAGAGGAGCCTGTCATCTCTTCCGGCTTTTTCATTCCCATCATCTCAATGAGAGTCGGTGCGATATCCGCTAGGCATCCGCCTTCCCGTAATCCATAGGATGGATCTGCATTGACGATGATAAATGGTACCTGATTCGTTGTATGTGCGGTAAATGGCTCTCCTGTCGTCTCATCAATGAGCTGCTCTGCGTTTCCATGATCCGCACAGATAAACATCTGTCCATCCACCTCTTTGATGGCATCCACAGTCCGCCCGACACATTCATCCACAGCCTCAATAGCTTTCACCGCCGCAGCCTCCACTCCGGTATGCCCAACCATATCCGGGTTTGCGAAGTTGATAATGATGACGTCGTATTTCAAAGATCTGATCGCTTCTACCAACTTGTCACAAACTTCGTAGGCGCTCATTTCCGGCTTCAGATCATAAGTTGCTACCTTCGGAGATTTTACAAGGATTCGGTCTTCTCCCTCGTTTGGCTCTTCTACCCCACCGTTGAAGAAGAAAGTTACATGTGCGTATTTTTCTGTCTCCGCAATTCTTGCCTGCCTCATATGGTTTTTGGCAAGATATTCTCCGAATGTATTTGTAATCTCTGTCTTATGGAACGCAACCATCTTGTTCGGGATGGTAACGTCATACTCTGTAAAGCAGACATACGTCGTACGGACACGTTCTCCTCTGTCAAATCCATCAAACTCGTCGGCACAGAATACTCTTGTAATCTCCCTTGCACGATCCGGGCGGAAATTAAAGAAGATGATGGAGTCGTTCTCCTGAATGGTCGCAACCGGTTTTCCTCCTTTTGTGATGACTGCCGGAACAACAAATTCATCCGATTTTCCATCGTCATAGGAATTCTGAATCGCCTCCACAGCATCCTTGGCCTGGTTACCCTCTCCATATACAAGCGCCTTATAAGCAAGCTCCACACGATCCCAGCGGTTATCTCTATCCATCACATAATAACGTCCCATGACAGACGCAATCTCACCAATGCCGATCTCTTTCATCTTATAGGAAAGTTCCTGCACATAATCCTTTCCGGATTCCGGTGGAGTGTCACGTCCGTCCAGGAAACAGTGTACATAGACTTTGGAGATACCCTGACGCTTTGCCAGTTCCAGAAGTCCGTAAATATGCGTATTATGGCTGTGTACACCACCGTCTGATACCAGACCGTACAGGTGCAGGGCACTGTCATGCGCTTTTACATTGGCACAGGCTGCAAGCAGCGCTTCATTCTCAAAGAAATCTCCGTCCTGGATAGCCTTCGTGATCTTGGTGAGATCCTGGTAAACAATCCTGCCGGCTCCCATATTCAAATGTCCGACTTCGGAATTCCCCATCTGTCCTTCCGGAAGCCCTACGGCCATACCGCTTGCGTTTCCCCGAACAAACGGATACTCTGCCATTAATTGATCCATAACAGGAGTATTGGCCTCCGCAACCGCATTTCCGTTCATTTTATCACTCAATCCATAACCATCCAGGATCATCAGTACTGTTGGTTTCTTACTCATTGTTTTCTCTCCTTTATTTCTATCTTCCAATTTTACATGCTCTCCCCTTTTCTTTCAAGCGCAGGAAATCTGTCCCCGTCAGGGGGTACAGGCAAATCTCATCCCGACTGGGCTTTATACATAGAGTTCCTTTACTGTCTCTCGCTCCATGAGCCGAACCGGAATTCTGATCTCTACCTTCTTTTCTTCCTTTTCTTCCAGTGCCTGAAACAAAAGCTTGGCGGCCTCTCGTCCCTTTTCGCCGGCTCCCTGCCGGATCGTTGTAAGTCTAGGATAGGCAAGTCTTGACATCGTAAGATCGTCAAACCCGATCACGGAAATGTCCTTCGGAATCCAGACGCCGTGATGGCGGAAATAATCCATTGCCTCCAAAGCATACGAATCCCTGCTGAATATCACTGCCGTATAATCAAAGATATGACCAATGAGGGACTGCATCATGGTAAGCTGCTTTTCCGCCTGCATACTGCCCCTGTATACGTGCTCCTCGTCGAACGACAGGTGTGACTCCCGAAGCGCCCTTTGATAACCCTTTAGCTTTCTTTCCGCCCCGTCCATCGGCCGTTCGTTCTCGTCATACGGGCCATCCGTGACAAAGGCAATCCTACGGTGTCCCTTTTCAATCAGATAGGATGCTGCCAGATAAGCGCCTTCTTCATCCTCAGTCCCTACATTTCTGTATCTCTCATCATCCCGGAAATAGCAGTCCGTAAATACAGCCGGCATCTTAATCTCCTGGCCAAGTTTGCGGCAGATCTCCGTCGGAATCCCAATCGTCAGCAGTCCGTCCACCTTCCACGTATGGATCAGATCCCGGATCTCCTTCTCCGTAGAGGCCGAGTACAGCATCAAATAATATCCCCTTGCACGTACTTCCTTCTCAATCTCACCGATCATTTCCGCGGCAAGCGGATGATACAGTGTCTCATGCTCTGTATCCGACAGAAAGTTGGAAATCACCCCGATAATCCTCGACTCGTTCTGGACGAGCATCCGAGCTCCCATATTTGGGACATACTGCATCTCCTCCATGATCTGTTCGATCCTTTCCTTTGTCTCCTTGGAAACCTTTTTCGTCCTCCCATGTATGACGTTGGAGACGGTCATAGCGCTAACGTTAGCCGCCTGTGCAATATCTTTAATCGTTACCATCTTACTTTCCCTTCCCCGATTCCGGCTTTACCCGTCATCATCCGACCCTTTTATTGTACTATCCCCAGTCATATTTTGCAATATTTCCGTAACAGTTCAGCCATGCACAAAGTCACAAAAATCTGAGTTCAAACTTGTTTGAAAACAAAGATTTTTTGTGTGCTTTGTATATGGCGCTCTGCCATCAGCGAGAATTTTGCCACGCAAGTGGCGATAAAGCCGCATAGCGGCTAATCCGAGCTGTCATGGCTGAACTGTTACTTACACTTCCGGGAAAAACCACTACACTAGTCATCTCAGGGACGAGCAAACCCTGCGGAAACAAATCCGCAGGGCAGTCTGTCTTATTTCCAGTTTACGATTTTACCGAAATCCGGTTTCAGAGAAGCTCCTCCAACCAGTCCGCCATCAATATCCGGCTGTGCGAATAATTCCGGTGCCGTGGCAGGATTTACAGAGCCGCCATACTGGATACGGATTGCCTGAGCTGTCGCGTCGTCATAAATTTCTCCGATACATGCCCGGATACCTGCACAAACCTCCTGTGCCTGCTCTGTTGTTGCTGTCTTTCCGGTTCCGATCGCCCAGATCGGTTCATATGCGATTACCGCTGTCTTTGCCTGGTCTGCCGTTACATTCTGGAATGCAATTTTGATCTGCATCCGCACGAAATCCATTGTCACACCCTGTTCTCTTTGTGCAAGAGTCTCTCCGCAGCAGATGATCGGTGTAATATCATGCTCAAACGCCTTTAATACTTTCTTGTTGACGTCCTCGTCCGTCTCTTTGAAGTATTCTCTTCTCTCGGAATGTCCGATGATCACATATTTGACGCCAGCGTCTGTCAGCATGTCCGGAGCGATTTCTCCTGTATATGCTCCCTTTTCCTCATAGTACATATTTTCTGCTCCGATTACGATGTTGCTGCCCTTTGCAGCCTCCATAGCCGGGATAATATCGATAGCCGGAACACAGAATACAACATCTGCTTCCTCTGTTTCCACCAGCGGCTTTAACTCATTTACAAGAGCAACAGCCTGAGATGGTGTCATATTCATTTTCCAGTTTCCAGCAATAATTTTCTTTCTTGCCATGTTAAAAACCCTCTTTTCTTCATTATCCACCCGCTCCAAGCGGCGCACTTTCGTGCTTGCTTTCGCTAAGTGTCCGCTTTCGCTTTTCTTTGGTTTGTCCGCCTCCGTACACCTCATGCATAACTTCGGCAACTTCGGCGGACTAAGTAAACACTAACCTCAAGCGGCGCACTTTCGTGCTTGCTTTCGCTAAGTGTTTACTTATCGTTAGCTGCGGCTACGCCCGGTAATTCTTTTCCTTCCAGGAATTCTAAGGATGCGCCGCCGCCTGTGGAGATGTGTGTCATTTTATCTCCGTATCCAAGCTGATTGACAGCCGCCGCGGAGTCTCCGCCACCGATAATCGTTACGGCATCTGTATTTGCAAGTGCTTCTGCAACTGCTTTTGTTCCGTGAGCGAACTTCGGCATTTCAAAACATCCCATCGGTCCGTTCCATACAACTGTCTTTGCATCTTTGACGGCTGCGGAAAAAATTTCTTCTGTCTTTGGTCCGATGTCCATTCCTTCCCATCCGTCCGGAATCTCTCCTGCCGCTACAGTCTGGGTATTGGCATCGTTGGAAAACTGATCTCCGATGATATTATCAACTGGAAGAAGAAGTTTCACACCCTTTTCTTCTGCCTTTTTGACCATATTTAATGCGTAATCCAGATAGTCGTCCTCACAAAGAGAAGTACCAATCTTTCCTCCCTGCGCTTTAGAAAATGTATAAGCCATACCACCGCCGATAATAAGGGTGTCTACCTTGTCAAGAAGTCTCTCAATCACAGAAATCTTGCTGGATACTTTTGCTCCGCCAAGGATAGCTACGAATGGTCTTTCCGGATGCTCTACTGCATTTCCGAGGAAATCAATCTCTTTCTGCATCAGATATCCGACTACGGCAGTGTCCACAAATTTTGTCACACCGACATTGGAGCAGTGTGCTCTGTGAGCAGTTCCAAAGGCATCATTTACAAATACGTCGCAAAGAGAAGCAAGCTCTGCACTGAATGTATCCTCATTTTTTGTCTCTTCCGCACGATAACGTGTATTTTCGAGAAGTACCACATCTCCTTCATTCATTGCTTCTACCGCTGCCTTTGCATTTGCCCCAACCACTTCCGGATCTGCGGCAAACTTGACTTCCTGTCCTAATAATTCAGAAAGTCTTACTGCAACCGGCGCCAAGGATAATTCCGGCTTCGGTTCTCCCTTCGGTTTTCCAAGGTGAGAACAAAGGATCACCTTTCCGCCGTCAGCAATCAGCTTCTTAATTGTCGGAAGCGCTGCTACAAGACGGTTCTCATCTGTGATCTTACCGTCTATCAGCGGCACGTTAAAGTCGCATCTTACAAGAACTCTTTTCCCTTTTACATTGATATCGTCTACAGATTTTTTATTAAGCATTGTCTGTGCCTCCTTTTATTCTGACAAAAAGGGTCCGGCCCCACTGAGACCGGACCCTTCGTTGAGTCTTATTCCGGCAGGAATTCCCGCCCTACTTATGATTCGGAAACGAAAGATTATAATAATGTTCCGAAATGTTTGATTGTTCTTACCATCTGACTTGTGTAAGAGTTTTCATTGTCATACCAGGAAACAACCTGAACTTCTGTTGTTCCGTTGTCCAATGGCAGAACCATTGTCTGTGTCGCGTCAAATAAGGAACCATATGTCATTCCTATGATATCGCTGGATACGATTTCATCTTCGTTGTATCCGTAAGATTCGTTGGACGCAGCTTTCATCGCTTCGTTGATCTGTTCTTTTGTAACATTTCCCTCAACAACAGCAGTTAAAATTGTTGTAGATCCTGTCGGTGTTGGTACACGCTGAGCGGATCCGATTAATTTACCGTTTAATTCAGGAATAACTAATCCAATGGCTTTTGCTGCTCCTGTAGAGTTTGGTACGATATTCACTGCTGCTGCACGGGATCTTCTTAAATCACCTTTTCTCTGCGGTCCGTCAAGAGTCATCTGATCTCCTGTGTAAGCATGGATTGTACACATGATACCGGATTTGATCGGTGCAAGATCATTGAGTGCTTTCGCCATCGGTGCTAAGCAGTTTGTTGTACAGGATGCTGCGGAAATGATGTTGTCATCTTTTGTAAGCTGTTTGTGGTTTACATTGTAAACGATGGTAGGAAGATCATTTCCTGCTGGTGCAGAAATAACGACTTTCTTTGCGCCTGCTTTGATGTGTGCAGAAGCTTTCTCTTTGGATGTGTAGAATCCAGTACATTCCAGAACAACGTCGACTCCGATTTCTCCCCATGGAAGCTCTTCGGCGTTCGCTTTTGCGTAAATTTTGATTTCCTGTCCGTCAACTGTGATGGAATCTTCGCCTGCTGTCACCTTATCTGCTAATGCGTATTTTCCCTGTGTTGAATCATATTTTAATAAGTGAGCAAGCATCTTCGGGGAAGTAAGATCGTTGATTGCAACAACTTCGTATCCTTCTGCTCCGAACATTTGTCTGAATGCAAGACGTCCGATACGTCCAAAACCATTAATCGCTACTTTTACTGCCATGATTAATTCCTCCTAAAGTTTAATTTAGTTTCTCCTCTGCATAACGCAGCAATGGTGATTTCTCCTTGTTAAAGATTCATCAACCATAATGATTGTACTAAAAAAAATACCAGAATTCAAGTCTCTTTTCTATTTTTATCCAAGTTTTTCCCAATTCTCTTTTGCGATTTAGACCTCAAAAGTCTTTTGTTCTGAATCGCAAGACAGCTTAATTGATCTTCAAAAATTTTGGCTTTCTGCCTATAAATATCGTATAATACCGGAAACCACACTGTTCCAGAATCCGACCCGCGTCCTCATACTGGTAGGCGATGTGATCCGGCTGATGCGCATCAGATCCTACGGTGATAATCTCCCCGCCAAGTTCCCGGTATCTGCGGATGATCTCAGGGTACGGATGGCAGAAACCAAGCCCATACTTGAATCCGGCCATGTTCATCTCGATGCCTTTCCCGTGCTCGATCAGCCATCTCAAAATCTCGTCGATCAGATCTGAGCAGTTTTTCCAGTTATATTCCTTTGCCTGGTGTCTGCCGTACCGCACAATATAGTCCATGTGTCCCAGGACATCAAAGTCCCGGATGATCCGAATGTTTTCCATCGTTTCCTCAAAGGACTGCTCATAGACCTTGGCATCCGTTTGATTCTCAAACAGCACACCGTTATAAGGGTCTCTGCCATCCACCACATGGGTGCTGCCAATTATAAAATCAAACGGATAGGTATCTGCCAGTTCCTTATAATATGGCCCTAGATGTTTCTGGAATCCGATCTCGACTCCCATCTGAATGGAGATCCGGTCCCGAAAGTCTTCTTTCAGTTTTCGGATTGCCGGAAGATACCGTGGAAAATCGATACAAAACTGACTTTTATCCTCCGGATAATCCCAGTCATGGTGATCTGTGATACAAATCCATCGAAGCCCCTTTTTGATTGCTCCAAGCGCCATTGCCTCCGGCGGCGTATCAGAGTCTGAAGAAAAATACGTGTGCATATGGTAATCTGCTTTTATCATTATGGTTCTCCTTTTCGGATCAAAGGATCCGTCCTCCTCCCAGAATATAACCGTCACCATAGAGGACAAGAGCCTGCCCCGGCGTCACCGCCCGCTGTGGTTCTTCAAAGGTGCAGGTGATCTCATCCGGCCCGGTCACTTTCAAGGAACACCATCCGCCCCGATGATTATAGCGAATTTTGGCAAACAGCCTGCTGCCTTCCATCTCATCAAAACGTTCCACTCCCATAGCGTTTAACAGATGTGCCCGCACGGTTGTGGTCAGGGATTCCTCGTCATTTCCGAGTACTATTTCATTGGTCTTTGGCCGAATCTCAAGTACGAACGCCGGGTATCCGAGGGCAATACCAAGCCCCTTTCTCTGTCCTACCGTATAGTGAATCATTCCCTTGTGTCTCCCAAGAATTTTGCCCTGTCTGTCTACAAAGTTTCCTTCTGCCGGTACATTCCCTGTGTAATTCCGGATAAAGGAAGCATAATCCCCGTCCGGGATAAAGCAAATATCCTGACTGTCCGCTTTCTGTGCCACAGAAATCCCGGCTTTCTGAGCAATCCTGCGAATCTCGTCCTTCTCATACGTTCCGATCGGCATCAGGGTATGAGAAAGCTGTTCCTGAGTCAGATTGTATAGTGCATACGTCTGATCTTTTCTGGACACATCAGCATTCGCCACTGCATACCGACCGTTCGGAAGAGTAATGATATTCGCATAATGCCCGGTGGCAATTTTATCCGCGCCGATTTGTCCAGCCCAATTTAGGAGTGCCTCCCACTTTACAAAGCGGTTGCAGACCACACATGGATTCGGTGTACGCCCTTCCAGATATTCTTCACAGAAATAGTCCATGACACTGGCCTTAAATTCCTTCCGAAAGTCCACTGTATAGTGCGGGATCCCGATTTCTTCCGCTACCTTTTTTGCGTCTCTTGATGGATCCTGTCCGCACTGTTCCTCGTCGCAGGTGATCATCGTCACTCCGGTTACATCGTATCCAGCTTCTTTCAGAAGATACGCCGCCACGGAAGAATCCACTCCGCCGGACATACCGATGACTACTTTCTCTTTCTTCATGCTTTCTTTGTCTGTCCGCCTTCCTTTAATATTCCTCGTCTTCCTCTTCTTCTCCTTCGTGGATATCAGACTTTGGTTTTTCCAGTCCGTCAATCTCGATGCCGTTCTTCTGAGCATAATCCCAAAGAGCCGCATGGATCGCCTCCTCCGCCAGAAGAGAACAATGTACTTTCACCGGCGGAAGCCCGTCAAGCGCCTCCATCACTGCCTTGTTCGTCACCTGCATAGCCTCTTTGATATGCTTTCCCTTTACCAGTTCCGTGGCCATACTGCTTGTGGCAACTGCCGCGCCGCAGCCAAACGTTTTAAACTTTACATCCTGAATGATCTGATTCTCGTCAATATCCAGATAAATCCGCATGATATCGCCGCACTTTGCGTTTCCAACCGTTCCGACGCCGCTTGCGCCTTCAATTTCTCCCATATTTCTCGGATGCTGAAAATGATCCATTACCTTTTCTGAATACATATGATGATTTCCTCCTAAGTCCGTTTCTTTATTTTGTCTGCTTCTTTATAAAATCTTCGTAGAGCGGAGACATGGCCCTGAGATTTGAGATAATCTCTTTCAGATGTTCCACCACATAGTCGATATCTTCCTTTGTAATCTCTTCGTTTAGAGTCAGCCGCAGGGATCCGTGAGCAATCTCATGCGGAAGCCCGATCGCCAGAAGCACATGGGACGGATCCAGAGAGCCGGATGTGCAGGCAGACCCGCTCGATCCACAGATTCCTGCCATATCAAGGCTTAACAGCATGGCTTCTCCTTCAATAAACCGGAAACTGAAATTTGCATTGTTTGGAAGCCGGTCGGTCGGATGGCCGTTCAGCTTCGTGTAAGGAATCTCCTTTAATACCCGGTCAATCAAGTAATCTCGGATCTCCTTTTCCAGTTTTGTCCGTTCTTCCATCGTACGGATGGCCCGTGCCACCGCAGTTCCGAGACCCACGATTCCAGGCACATTCTCCGTACCGGCACGGCGCTTTCTCTCCTGCGCTCCGCCATGGACGAAATTCTTCAGACGCAGCCCCTTTCTGATGTAGAGGAATCCGATTCCTTTCGGTCCATTGAGTTTGTGACCGCTGGCACTCAACATGTCGATATGCAGCTCATCCACCCGAATCGGGATCTGGCCAAATGCCTGTACCGCATCGGTGTGGAATAAAATCCCGTGTTCCTTTGCAATCTCCCCGATCTCTCTTACCGGTTCCATCGTTCCGATCTCATTGTTGGCAAACATGATGGAGATCAGAATCGTGTCCGGCCGGATAGCCTGTTTCAATTCTTCTAAGTCCACCACCCCATTTTCATCTACATTCAGGTAAGTCACCTCAAATCCACGGCGCTCCAGGTACTCGCAAGTATGCAGAACCGCATGATGCTCAATTTTGGATGTGATAATGTGTTTTCCTTTGGACTCATAGGCTTCCGCTGCCGCCTTGATTGCCCAGTTATCACTCTCCGTGCCGCCTGCAGTAAAATAGATCTCGTTCGCTTTGGCGCCCAGTGCGCCTGCGATGATTTCGCGCTGTCTCGTCACCGCTTCCTTACTCTTGGACGCAAAACTGTAAACGCTCGACGGATTCCCATAACATTCTGTAAAAAACGGGAGCATCGCCTCCACCACTTCCGGTGCTGTCTTTGTCGTTGCCGCATTATCTAAATAGATCAGTTTACTCATGGTTTTCTTCCTTTCCTGTTTCCTTTCTGGAACCGCCGCAGAGCGCTTCCGGGGAAATCTGTCTGTGGCACTTTGCCTTATTCTTTCTGCTCTCTTCCACAAGCTGCGCCAGATAAATCCCGTCCACTGTCGTACGGATACTCTCATTGATTCTTTTCCAGACATACTTGGTCGCACAGATATCCTGTGCCTCGCAGGACTCGTCCTCATGGAACGCCGCACACGTCACGGCTTCCAGACTTCCCTCTAACGCACGTAGGATGTCCCCTACGGAAATACTGCCCGAATCTCCATGTATGACATAGCCTCCGCCCGCACCACGGATACTCTCTACCAGCCCCGCCTTTTTCAGCTTGGCCATCAACTGTTCCAGATATCTTTCTGAAATTCCCTGACGTTGTGAAATACTGCCGATGGAGACCGGTTCTGTCTCAGAAAACTCAGCCAGATCGATCATTGCGCGCAGCCCGTATCTTCCTTTTGTTGATAATTTCACGTTGTCACCTCATTTAATCCTACTTTTTTACTAGGGTTTCCCCTTTTGTAGAATAGCACCCCCATCTGGTTCTGTCAACCCATATCCAAGAATATCATAGTAAAAAACAAAGTCAGGTATCTTATGCATCTTTCCAGCCGTAAAAAAATATTTTTAAAGGGAGCTTTTGTCCTGACGCTTGTCGGTCTGATCTCAAGGGTCATTGGATTTTTCTTCCGGATCTTCTTGAGCCGCTCCTTTGGTACGGAAGGGATTGGAATCTACCATCTGATCTTTCCCGCCTACGCACTTTGTATTTCTTTGTCTGCCGCCGGGATAGAGACTGCACTCTCCCGTCTGACCGCCCGGTATGCTTCCCTTGGAAGGCCTGATCTTTCCAGGGCATCCTTTCAGACCGCCCTGTTTCTTTCTACTGTATTATCTTTGCTCTGCATGGTCTGCATCCAGATTTTTGCACAGGACATTGCTGTGTTCCTCTTGAATGACAGCCGCTGTGAGCCTTTATTAAAAGTCATGTCCTATGCGCTGCCTTTTGCCAGTGTCCACTCCTGTATCTGTGGATATTCTCTGGGATTAAAACAGACGAAGATACCCGGGATCTCACAGCTTGTAGAACAGTGCGCCCGTGTCCTTGGAGTCTATCTGCTCTACACCGCTGCCATGAAGGAGACGGGATCGGCCGGGATTATTCTTGCCGTGTGTGGACTCGTTCTGGGCGAGATCGCAGGAGCCTTTTACAGCATTTTTGCCGTCCGACGGATACTTTATACAAAAAGTACCCTCTCCAGACGTACGATTTCCCTCTATCTGGAATGTCTTCGGGATATTCTGAAACATGCCGTTCCTGTCACAGCCAACCGGATCTCCCTGAATCTCCTTCAAAGCGTGGAAGTCGTCTCTATTCCAAGAAGCCTGATGCTCTACGGATTTACGCGTTCCTCAGCCCTCAGCCACTATGGAATCTTAAACGGTATCGCCATGCCGTGTATTTTGTTCCCTTCCGCCATCACCAATTCCATTTCCATGATGATGCTCCCTACTGTGGCTGAAATTCAGGCTGCAAGCCAGAACCGGACTCTTCGTCAGCTCATCCGCAAGGTCAGCGGTTCCTGCCTCGTGCTTGGTTTTCTCTGCACTCTTGGTTTTCTGGTTTTTGCCGACTTTCTTGGTGCTGCGGTCTTCCACAGCCCGGAGGCGGCTTCCTACATCCGTGTTCTCGCTTTTATCTGTCCGTTTCTCTACACAAACTCAACCTACATCAGTATTCTGAACGGTCTCGGACATACGAACATGGCGTTTCTGATTAATTTTACCGGTCTTTGCATCCGGATTGCCGGTGTCTTTCTCCTGATTCCACAGACTGGAATGAGCGGATATCTGACCGGACTTCTTGCAAGTCAGATCTTTGTGTTTGCCGCGGCAGTACGAGTACTGGTCCGCACGGTCTGAATTTCATCACCGTAAGTATCCAAAACACAAAACGACAGCCCTTGTTCCACTTATATGGAAACTCAGGCTGTCGTTTTGCAGCTTACAATGTATCCAGAAACATCTGCATGAGAATCGGATTCACATAGGCCTCCGTAATCAGCCCTGCCGCCATAAAGAGAAGAACAAACAAAGTCTTCCCCAAATTCCACCTGGACTGAGGAACAGTAAAGAAATACCACAGCACGATCAGATACGCAAAGGCATAAAATAAAAACTGAGGAACCATGGCGATCACCCAGAACACAATCCCCTGGATGCCCATATTCAGAATTCCCGCACAGACAATCGTCCCAGCAGAAAACCCTGCCCATGCGAATACAACGATGCTCAGTATTCTCCGCACCCTGGTCTGTCCCAAAAGCGCGATCAGCGCAAGAGGAATCAGTCGGATTCCGCACAGATACAAAATATACTCTCCCGCCTGGATATCTGACTGAGCATACTGTTTTAGAAAATAGGGGTTATAGATGCCGGACGTCGTCACATAGTCCCGCACCGTCAGATTAGCGAACAGGATCCCCCCTATAAATCCAGCCATGAATGCCACCGCAAAATACTGCTTTGCTCTTTCTATTCTCACAAGCTTTGTCCTCCTCATAAACAGATACTAATACATATTCACCTGTCCGATTTTGTATTCCTGAATCTCCCTGCGAGAATATATCTTGTGTTACAGTTGAGCCATGCACAAAGTGACAAAAATCTGAGTTCAAACTTGTTTGAAAATTTCTTCTCCTATCTGCAATACTTCGCATCATATGCAAGAATAGAGGCGATGGTCTTAGAATCCTCGATCTCTCCCTGAAAGATCTTTTCTTTCAGTTCCTCTACTGTATACCGTTCCAACTCAATATACTCATCCTCATCCAGATTCTGATGGGACGGGATCAGATCTCTTGCCACAAACACCTCAATCTTTTCATTACAGAAAGCAACTGTCGTGCGAATGTTGATGAGCCAATCCAGCTTCTCACAGCGAAAGCCGGTCTCCTCCTCTAATTCTCTTCCGGCACAGACGATTCCAGGTTCCCCAGGGAAGTCAAGCGCACCTGCCGGAATCTCCAGCGTATACCGATCCAGAGCATTCCGGTATTGGCGCACCATAATCAGTCTGCCATCCTTGTCCACTGCCACAACAGCCGCCGCCCCTTTGTGCTTGATAAAATCCCATTCTGCCTTGTTGCCGTTTTCAAACTCCATATGATCTGTATATACATCCAGAATTGCCCCCTTATATTTCAGTTCTCTTCCAACTCGTCTAATATTTTCGCTCATTTTCCTGACTCCTCCTTTGATTGATGGATATAAAAGAATCCCCGACCTACTTTGCAGTAGATCAGGGATCCCTACTTTTACAATATCGACTCTAATATCTATTTTGCGTAATCCGTGACTCTTGACTCTCGGATTACATTTACTTTAATCTGACCAGGATATTCCAGCTCGAACTCAATCTGCTTGGAAATCTCCCTTGCCAGTAATACCATATCGTCATCTGATATTTGTTCTGGAACTACCATAACGCGAATCTCTCTTCCCGCCTGAATAGCAAAAGACTTATCGACCCCCTTAAATTGGTTTGCGATATCTTCCAACTGTTTTAATCTGTTTGTATATGTTTCCAATGTCTCACGCCGCGCACCCGGTCTTGCCGCCGAAATCGTATCGGCTGCCTGTACCGCGCAAGCAATCAGTGACTGTGGCTCCACATCGCCGTGATGTGCTTCCACTGCATTGATAACAACTGCTGATTCCTTGTACTTTCTGCACAGATCCACGCCAATCTGGATATGGGACCCTTCCACATCGTGATCGATAGACTTTCCAATGTCGTGCAGAAGTCCGGCTCTCTTTGCCACCCGGACGTCCAGTCCGATCTCTCCTGCCAGAAGTCCGGCAAGTTGCGCCACCTCGATAGAATGTTTCAGCGCGTTCTGACCATAGCTTGTACGGAATTTCATACGTCCAAGCAAACGAATCAGCTCCGGATGAATTCCGTGTACGCCGACTTCCAGTGCTGCCGCCTCTCCCTCTTCCCGAATCATGGATTCTACTTCTTTCTGTGCCTTTTCGACCATCTCTTCGATTCTGGCCGGATGAATCCGTCCGTCCACGATCAGCTTTTCCAATGCAATTCTCGCAACTTCACGCCGGATCGGATCAAATCCGGAGAGCACAACTGCCTCCGGCGTATCATCAATAATCAGCTCAACGCCGGTTAATGTCTCGAGGGTACGGATATTTCTACCCTCACGGCCAATGATACGTCCTTTCATCTCGTCACTTGGAAGCTGGACTACGGAGATCGTCGTCTCTGCCACATGATCCGCGGCACAACGCTGAATCGCATTGACAACGTACTCTTTCGCTTTCTTTCCTGCTTCCTCTTTTGCCTGATTTTCCAGCTCTTTGATCATTCTTGCTGAATCATGCTTCACATCGTCTTCAACAGTTTTTAACAGATATTCTTTTGCCTGTTCGGAGGTAAGTCCTGAGATTCTTTCCAGTTCCTGTACTCTTTGTCTGTTTAACTCGTCTGCCTTCGCTTCACGCTCCTTGATCTGCTCTTCCTTCGCTGCAAGATTCATCTCCCGGTGTTCGACCACTTCAGAACGCTTATCCACCGCTTCTTCCTTTGCCAGGACGCGTTTCTCATAACGCTGAAGCTCTGCTCTTCGTTCTTTCGTCTCTTTTTCCAGTTCATTTTTGGTCTTGATCGATTCCTCTTTCACTTCCAGAAGGGCTTCCTTTTTCGTCGTCTCAGCTTTTTTCAGTGCATCATCTATGATTTCTCTCGCTTTACTCTCTGCATTCCCGATCTTGGATTCTGCATTCTTTTTCAAGTTGGAAACCGTCACATAATAAGTAACTGCCGCTGTAATGACAAGCGTAATCACGACTGCAACGATAATATAGAAAATTTGCACAGGAGCACCTCCTTATTTAATTTTCATTGTACAATTACAACACTTAAATTTTATACTGTTTTAACAAATATGTCAAGCACCGACTCTTTTCTTTCGTGGAAACCGTAACAATTCAGCCATAGCAGCTCAGATAAGCCGCTGTTCGGCTGAACTGTTACGGGCATCTATTCTTCCATCGCAGCCAGATCTATTACCTCTTTGATCTCCCGGTAGGAAAAGCCCTTCCTCGCAAGATATGCGTAGACTTTCTGCTTTTCCTCCATGGTTGCCTGCTCTGGGTCATAATGTCTCTTTTTCAGGAAACGGCGGATCGCTTCCCCGGAATCCTCCGCATCATAGCAGCGCTCCATCATCTCGTCCACAATGGCTTCATCCACCTGCTTTCTGGAAAGTTCGGCAAAAATTTCCCGTTTACTTTTACGTCCTTTCCTGGAAAGAATAAAACTCTCCACATATCTTCTGTCATCCACATATCCAAAAGACTCCACGTAACGGACAGCCTCATCTGCTATCTTCTCCGGAAAGTCCTGGCGCAAAAGGCGTTCCCTCAGCTCGCTTTTCGTCCGGTCCATACTCTGAAGAAGAGAAAGCGCTTTCTGCTTGGCACGCTTTAGTATGATCCCTTTGAGAATCACTTCCACCTGCTCGTCGGAGATCTCCTCCCCGTCTTTTACTTTACAGGAAACCAGCTCGCTTTTGTATAATACAAAAGCGAACTGTCCATCTAAATAAATCCGAAACCGGGTCTTCGTAACCGGCTCAATTCTGACTCGTCTCATCGTTTACTCTTCGTTTCCGGCCTCGCCGGCGCCCTCAGCTTCTTCCTTTGTTTTCCCGGTTCCTCCATCCAGACCATAGTGGGCGCGTACCTTTGCTTCCAGCTCATCCATCACCTCCGGATGCTCCTTTAGGTAACTCTTCGCATTCTCCCGGCCCTGACCGATCTTATTATTCTCATAGGCGTACCACGCACCGCTCTTATTGACGATATCAAGTCCCGCCGCAAGATCCAGTACGTCGCCCTCCCTGGAAATTCCTTTACCGAACATGATATCAAACTCTGCCTCTTTAAACGGAGGCGCAATCTTATTCTTCACAACTTTGACTCTGACGTGGTTTCCTACCATCTCTCCGCCCTGCTTGAGCGTCTCCGTCCGGCGGATATCCAGGCGGATGGAGGAGTAAAATTTCAGCGCGCGTCCACCTGTTGTCGTCTCCGGATTCCCGAACATGACACCTACCTTCTCACGGAGCTGGTTGATAAAAATCACGACACAGTTAGACTTACTGATCACCGGAGTGAGCTTTCTAAGTGCCTGGGACATTAGACGTGCCTGTAATCCCACATGGCTGTCCCCCATATCCCCCTCAATCTCCTGCTTTGGTACAAGCGCCGCTACCGAGTCGATCACGACGATGTCCATCGCTCCGGAGCGTACCATCGTCTCTGTGATCTCCAGTGCCTGGTCTCCGCTGTCAGGCTGAGAAATATAAAGCTCATCGATATCCACACCAATATTGCCCGCGTAAACCGGATCCAATGCATGTTCCGCATCAATAAATCCGGCGATGCCGCCTCTCTTCTGAACCTCTGCGATCATGTGCAGCGCCACCGTCGTCTTACCGCTGGACTCCGGCCCGTAGATCTCCACAATCCTTCCCTTCGGCACGCCTCCAAGTCCCAGTGCGATATCCAGACTCAATGCTCCTGTCGGCACCGTCTCCACTGCAACCTGCGCCTTCGGATCGCCAAGACGCATCACGGTCCCTTTTCCAAAATCCTTCTCTAATTTGGCTATTGCAGCCTCCAATGCTTTCTTTTTATCTTCATTATTTGCCATGTCTTGATCTCCTTTACGCACGAACAAACGTTCGTTTATAATATTAATAGTAACTGATTCTCATTTTGCTGTCAAGATCATTTTTGAAATTCCGGGCGAAACGCCGGATAGAAAACAGTATGACCACTCTGCCGCACAGAAGCACGACAGCACTATCACAGACCGAAGTCCCGATCTCCACAAACTTCAGCAGATTTCCGTATTTATTATACAACGTCCTCATGGATTCTTCTAATAAAATTTTTGTAAATCCATCCAGCAATCGAGTAGGAGGGGATTTTAATAAATCCCCGACCTCTCACACCACCGTG
>OGRS01000254.1_pt1 | contig 55655 bp, 50 predicted proteins | sample 1553561 | NCBI WGS metagenome assembly OGRS01 (sample SAMEA2580103, study PRJEB22360) | human gut metagenome | biome: human gut; feature: human-associated habitat; material: faeces | place: Denmark | collected 2008/2010
TCTTAAATAAATTTTTCCAAAAAATAAAAAATGACTCTTAATCTCTTAAAAGTCAGATTTTTTATTATAAGTAGGCATCACGTAAGCCGGGTTTTGTATTAGTTAATTATTTATCTAGTCTTACAATCGCTTATAAGCTCAAGCAACTTACCATGAAAGCTGGACGAGCAGCCCTTAACCTTTCTTTCTTAGTCTTGCTCCAGAGGGGGTTTACAAAACATTTTCAGTTTCCTAAAAATTTGGTGGTCTCTTACACCACCTTTTCACCCTTACCAAAATGGCGGTTTATTTTCTGTTGCACTTTCCTTAGAATTACTTCCAATAGCCGTTAGCTATCCTCTTTGCTCTATGGAGCCCGGACTTTCCTCTTGGAATTTCCAAGCAATTAACTGTAATACCTATACTACATTATATCATAAAATTTTTACTTTTCTATTTTTTTATTTAAAATATATTTTTTTCTTTATTTTTCAATAATTTTATTTTGATTGAAGTTCTTCTTTTTCCTCTTCTTCATCATTTTTTTGAGAAGTTAAAATCTGTTCTATAGCATTTAAAATACTTGTAATATACTCTTCATATTTCTTCTCATACAAATATTTTTGATAGTAATCTAAAACGACCCCTATCTCTGCTGATTTATTTTCCATATTCAAGTCTTCTGAAAAATTAAGTTCTGCTCCTATTTCCTCTTCACTTATTTTTTGAATATTAAAAATTATTGTCTGCTGAGGATCCTCAGTTTGAAAACTTTCTTCCCCATTAAAAATATTTACATATAACTTTATTTTTTGACTGCTCTCTATTTTTTCTATTACTTTTTCTATTCTTCTCATAGATTCAGAATTTAAAGTTTCTGTTTCATCTTTTATACCAGCGAAACTACTAGAAAAAATAATCATAAACAAAATACAACACAATATCTTTTTCATTCTGTCCTCTCTAAATTTTATTAAACACAGGAACATCATTAAATTCTATAATTTCTATTCCTTCAAATTCTTCTAATTCTTTTTTTATAATCTCTCCAAAAAAATGTTCTGTTTCATAATGTCCTATATCTACAATACAAAATCCCTCTTCCATAGCATCTAAAGCTTCGTGATATTTCACATCTCCAGTTATAAGAAGATCTGCTCCCATTTTTTTAGCCTTTCTCCAATAACTGCTTCCAGCACCATTTACTATAGAAACTTTTTTTATTAAAAGTTCATCTAGATTTTTTCCTGCCACTCTTAAATTGTTCGTTAAAAAATTTTCTTTTATCTTTTCTAGAAAATCACTAAACTTTATTTTTTCACTTAATGAATAAACACGTCCTATTCCACTTTCATTTTCGTTTATTTCATCTATAATTTTTCCATCAATCAGATTTAATTTTTTTCCAACATAATCATTTAAACCATCTTTTGTACTATCAAGATTAGTATGAAGAGAATATACTGCAATATTATTTTCTATCGCTTTTATTATTTTTTCTCCAATAATTGTATCGCTATTTATTTTTTTTACTCCTGAAAAAATCATAGGATGATGAGAAATTATTAAATCAACACCATTTTTTATTGCATTATCTATTGTTTCCATTGTTACATCTAAAGAAAGTTGAATTTTTTTTATTTCATTTTGTCTTCTACCTATCATAAGACCAACATTATCCCACTCTTCTTTATTAGTCACAGGAAATTTTTTTTCCAAAACTTTTATTATTTCATTTAAAATCATAGAGAAAACATCCTTCCATCTCTTGATGAAATTTTAGCAAGTGCCATTGAAAATAGTGGCTCTCCTTGATTTTTTTCAAGTTTCATCTCTTGTTCTATTTCAAATATTGAGTATCTTTTATCAAGTCCCAATCCAAAATAATATTCAATAGCCTTTATTTCATTTTTTGAAAGTGTAAAAGCTACATCATCTATTGATAAACTTTCTAATTTTTTTATTTTTTGCTCTTTCTCTTCGTTCGTTATTTCAACATCGTCCATATGAGTTTTTGTGAAATAATATAAAAATTCTTGTTTCATTTGTTCAAATCTTTCTTCAATGTAAAAAGACATTTGTCTTCCTGCCCAAATTTTTATATATTTTTTTATATTTCCATTATCATATGAATATCTATTTATAGCCTCTACAGCCCCCATTACACCCTCTTGGATAAGTTCAAGGTATTCTATCCCATCTCTTAAGAAATAAAGAGCTATTTTAGCTATCTCTGTGAAATTATCAACTATTATTTTTTCTTTTGCCTCTTCATCTTCTAAATTATCTGTAAATTCTTCATATTCCTCTTCTGTCAAAGGTTCATAAAGATTTATTTCTTCCAAATAATCTAAAACATTTTCATCACTCATTTCTTCAACAGGTTTTTGAGAAATTAAAAATTCATTTTCTCTTTCCAATTCTAAATCAAATTCTAAATCATCTTTTAAAAATTCGTCAAACTCATTATTATCTCTATACTTTTCAAATACAAACTTCTCAAAATTTTCTAATAACATTTTTTCTCCTTACTTAAAAAATAGGAGCTTTGTAGCTCCTATCTATTATTTTTGTTTAAAATCTTCTAATTTTTTTCTTCTGCTAGGGTGTCTTAATTTTCTAAGAGCTTTCACTTCTATTTGTCTTATTCTTTCTCTTGTAACTTTAAATATTTTTCCAACTTCTTCTAATGTTTTTGGAGCTCCATCTTCAAGACCATATCTGTATCTTAAAACTTGTTTCTCTCTATTATTTAAAGTATTTAAAACTTCGTTAAGTTGCTCTTTTAATAAAACTCTATTAGTTTCTTCATAAGGATTTAACATTTTGTTATCCTCTACGAAATCTCCTAATTCACTATCCTCTTCACTTCCAACTGGAGTTTCAAGAGAGATTGGATCTTGGTTCATCTCTTGGATAGCTTTTACTTTTTCAACTTCTAGATTTAATCTTTTTGCAATTATATCTGGAGTAGCATCTCTTCCTGTTTCTTGAAGATATACTCTAGCTTCTTTTTTGATTTTATTAATTGTTTCTATCATATGAACTGGTATTCTAATAGTTCTACCTTGGTCAGCAATAGCTCTTGTTATTGCTTGTCTTATCCACCAAGTTGCATACGTAGAAAATTTATATCCTTTTGTATATTCAAACTTATCAACAGCTTTCATAAGTCCGATATTTCCTTCTTGAATTAAATCAAGAAGTTTTAAACCTCTATTTGTATGTTTTTTTGCAATACTTACTACTAGTCTTAAGTTTGCCTCAACAAGTTGTTGTGCTGCGTACTCGTCACCTTCGTAAGCTCTTTTTGCATAATCTAATTCTTCTGCGTGACTAAGTAATGGAATTTGTCCTATCTCTCTTAAGTACATTTTTATAGGCTCATCTACTCCCATCTCATTTGACATCATTCCACTATAATAATCATCATCTGAAAAATCTTCTTTTGAATAATCATCAAAGTCATCTAAATCCATATCATCAAAGTCATGGAAATCTAAATCATCCAAATCTCCAAAATCATCTTCGTCTAATATATTTTTTCCAGCAAAATCATCATAGTTTCCATAATCTAATGGGTCTTTTTCAGCTTTTTTAGATTTTGAAGAGTCAGCTTTTTTGTTTTTTCTAGCAACCATTTCTTCTTCTTTTATTATCTCAATACCTTGGTCAATCATACCTTCTATTAGTTGCTGTATTTTTTCAACAGAAAGCTCATCTTTTAATTCCCTATTGATTTCTTCATAAGTAATCACTTTGTCTTGTATAGCTTTACGAAGTAAGGCAAGAACTTTTTCATTTGTTATTAATTCTTTTAATCCTTCCATAGATGAGAAGCCTCCTTATAAAATATTATTTTCACTTAGTATCCCCCTAAATTTTTTGTACTTTTCCACTAATTCTACAAAACTTATTTCTGAACCCAGTTCCATTTCTATTTTTTTTAACTTAAAAGTTAAAAGTAAATCTTTAGATTCTCCTTCTAAAGTTTTTATTTCTTTTAAAAACCAAGATTTATAGATTTCTTTTAATAATTCTTGACGTTTCTTTTCATCTGAATATTCTGTTGAACGAAACATAAAAGTTAAAATCTTATCTTTTTCACTTTCAGTAAATTCCTCTTGCTTTATAAATTCCATAAGCTCCATTGATAAATCTTTTCCCTCTTCTAGATTTTCAAAAAAATAAAATATCTTTTTTGAAAAACTTGATTCAAGAGTTTTATCAAAAAAATACTTAAAAAAACCTATCTGAGAAAAAATGAGCTCAATAGTCATTTCTTCTAATATACTGTGTTCAGCCCGTTTTTCCTTTTCTTTTTTTGAAAAAATTTCAATTTTTTCTTCAACTTTTTTATAAATATTATTATCAATTAAAGTTTCTTTTAAAAGAGTTTTATCTAGATTTGTGTATTTAGCTAATTTATCTAAATACAAACTTCTTTCCAAAGTTGATTCTATATTTTTAAAAAATTCTTTAAATCTTGCTATAAATTTTTCTTTGGACATTATATTTGAAAGATCATATTCCTTTGAGTAAAGCTCATATAAAAAATCGAAAATCTCCAAAGAATTTTTTACACACTTTAAAAATGCTTCTTTTCCAAAAGTTTTTAAATATTCATCTGGATCTTTAGCATTTTCTAATTTTAATACCCTTATATTAAACCCTAAATTTTTAAGAATAAGTGCTGTCCTTTCTGTTGCCATCTGACCAGCACTATCCATATCCAAAGACATAATAACATTATTTGTATATTTTTTTAATAACTCTCCCTGTTCATAGGTAAAGGCTGTTCCAAGTGAAGCTAGTGCCACATCAAATCCATAACTATGAGCCGAGAGAACATCCATATATCCTTCCATCAATAAAGAATAATTTTTCTTTTTTAATATACTTCCTTTATCTTTTATTCCATAAAGGTTTTTTCCTTTTTTAAAAATAGGAGTATCTGGAGAGTTTATATATTTAGGAATCTCTTTACTACTTTCTAAAGTTCTCCCTCCAAAGGCAATTATCCTTCCACTTACAGAATATATAGGAAACATTATCCTATTTCTAAAAGCATCATAAATCCCTTTTTCTCCATTTTTAGCAAGTCCTAACTCCACAATATCATCTTTTTGAAAACCTTTTTTTATAAGGTGATCAAATAATCCACTCCACTCACTTAGAGCATAACCAAGTTGATTTTCTCTTATAACCTTAGGAGAAACACCTCTTTTATTAAGATATTCTAAAGCGATTCTTCCTTGATTTTCAAAAATATTCTCTTGATAATAATTGTGAGCTTCTTCCATTATCTTATAATATTTTTCATTCTCTTCTTTTTGCCTAAAATTTTTATTTTCATAAGCTTTTATTGGGATATTGTATTTTTTAGCCAGTTCTCCCACTGCTTCTTCGTAGGAAATTTTGTGATACATAGAATAAAATTTTATTGCATTTCCACCAGCACCACACACAAAACATTTACAAATATTTTTTGTAGGGCTAACTGAAAATGAAGGAGTAGTATCTGGATGAAATGGACAAAGCCCTTTATAATTAGCTCCTGATTTTTTTAGTTCAATCTCATCTCCAACAACTTCTTCTATTTTCAAATGGCTTAATAAATTTTCTATGTCCTCTGACCTATACTTCATTTATTTCTCCCAATTAAAAAGTCTCAAAAGTATATTATAATATATTTTCTTAAAAATATCAATTTATTTTAAGCTCAACCTAGATTAGAAAGGCAACCTATCTAGGTTGCCTTTATTTTACTTTAATAGATTTTGAATTTCTTCCATTGTTTTTTGAGCTTTGTAATCTTTTGTTACTTGCTCTTTAACTTCATCTAAAGTCATTTTTTTACTTTGAACTTCTTTTATTTTTTGGAATATATATATATCTTTTCCAATATTTTTTACAACTACTTTATTTAATGGAGCTTTATATATTTCTTCAGCTAATTCTTCTTTATAACCAATTCCTGGAATATATCCTTGCTCAGTTATTTTTGTAAATAAACTGCTGTCAACATATCTGTCTTTTGGTAAATTTTCAAATTTTATTTCTCCATTTGAAAGTTTTAAAGCTTGTTCCTCTTCTAATTTTACTCTCTCTGCTATAGTTTCAGGAGATACATTAGATTTTACTAATATATGACTTGCTCTAACTGTTTTGTCATCTTCATTTTTTTCTTGTACAAAAATGATATGTGATCCAAAGACAGTATCTACAACTTCAGGATAAATTTCTCCAGCTTTTCCTTTGAAAGCTGCATCAGAAAATTCTGCTACCATATCTTCTTTTGTAAACCAACCTAATTCTCCACCATTTGCTGCACTTGGACATTCTGATTTTTCTTTAGCAATACTTGCAAAATTATCTTTATTAACTGTTTTTAATATCTCTTTTGCTTTTTCATTTGCTATTTTTTTATCAGCATCTGAAGGGTAAAGTTTTACATAAGCGATATAAGCATCAGCTGAAGGATAAATATCATATCTCATTCTATTTGCTTCAAAGAATTTGTTTAATTCTTCATCATTAACTACAACTTGACTTTCTAATTTAGAGTATAATTTTTCATAAGCTTCTTTTACTTTTAATGATACTGGTAAATCTTTTGCTATTTCAATTCCATTATCTTCTGCTGCTTTAACCATTTTTACTTGACTTTCTATAAATTTATCTGTTTCTTCTTTAGCAGCTTCTTTTTCTAATCCATTGCTTATAAAAGTAATATAGATTTTACTGTAGTCTACATTTGTAAATTCTACTCCATCTTTTTCAACTTGTACTTTTTCCATATATTTATCAAACTCTTGATTTACATCAGAAAGCACCATTTTGTCTTTTAATTTTTCTAGCTCTTGTTGATATAAATCGTTTGCTTTTTCTTGAATTAAATATTGTTTAACTCTTTCTTTTACATCTTCTAATGGTAAACCTTGGAAAAGATAGAATTTATTTTCTTCATAGTATTTTCCAATTTCTTCATCAGTAACTGTTACTTGAGAACCAATAACTTCTCTAGCTTTGATACTTCTCATACTTTTCTCTAATTCTTTTTTCAAAGAAGCTTTTGTATATCCTTGAGCTGTAAGCATTCTCTTAAATTGTTCTTTGTCTTTAAAATTAGATTCAATATTTTGATACTCATTATTGATATCTTTAGATGAAATTTTTATTTTTAAACTATCTGCCAATTCTTGAGCTAGTTCATTTTCAACTACTTGATTTAGAGCTAACACTCCTATAATATCTTCATCTATTTCATTTCTAAAGTTATTAGCCAACATACTTTTACTTCTCATTACATCTTCTAATTTAACTTTATTTCCATTAATTTTAAAAGCGTAATTTTTAGTAGTTGTGTAGCTCATTTGATTCATAACATATAGAGCTGCTGATGACACAGCAAAAGCTATCGTAATCACTAAGGTAATAACTTTCATTCTTTGTCTAAATTTTCTAATAGCCATTTTCTAATCAGACCTCTCTTCTAGTTTTTATTTGTCATCTAATTTGTATTTTCTTATTTTTTCGTATAGAGTTGTTCTTCCAATTCCTAAGATTTTAGCTGTTTCTTGTTTATTCCATCTAGTTCTTTGAAGAGCCATAGCTATAACAACTCTTTCTACATCATCTAAACTAAATATTTCTTTTTCTAATATCTCTTTAAGTGGTCCGATTCCAGATACTGTTTTATTTTCTACTGTATCAGATTTCATTTTTATTTCAAGTGGAAGATTTTCAATTCCGATTATTCTATCATCAGAAAGGATTATCATTCTTTCTAACATATTTCTTAATTCTCTAATATTTCCAGGGAAAGCATATTCTAATAGATATTTCATTACTTCTCCAGAAAGCACAGGAATTGGTTTATTAAGATCTTTTGAAATTCCATTTAAGAAGTAGTTAGCAAGTAATGGTATATCTTCTCTTCTATCTCTTAAAGGTGGAACTTCTATTTTAAATCCATTTAATCTGTGATATAGATCTTTTCTGAATTTTCCTTTTTCTATTTCATCTCTTAAATCTTTATCAGTAGAAACTATAAATCTTACATCAGCTCTTTTTGCTCTAGTTCCTCCAACTTTTCTATATTCTCCATATTCAATAACTTTTAATATTCTTGATTGGATTTTGATATCTATTCCAGCTATCTCATCTATAAATAAAGTTCCTCCATCAATTTCTTCAAGGATACCTTTTTTGCTAGATATTGCTCCTGAAAAAGCACCTCTTTCATATCCGAATAGTTCTCTTTCTAATACTTCACTTGTCATTGTTCCACAGTTAAGTGTATAGAAATCTTTCTTTCTTCTGTCGCTTTTTCTATATATTTCTCTAGCTACTAAAGTTTTTCCAACTCCAGCTTCTCCAGTAATTAATATTGGTAAATCTGTTGCTGCCATTTTTTCAACTTTAGATTTTACTTCTTTAATTTTTACTGATTGTCCAATTATTTCTCTTTCTTCTTCTAATTCAGCAATTTTTTCTTTTAATTTTTTATATTTTTTTACATTTTCTATGTTAGCTAAAGCTGGTTTTACAAGTTTTACAATTTCTTCACCATTTATTGGTTTTAAAGCGTAACTGTAAATTCCTGCTTTTTCTAATTCATCTAAAACTTCATCATTTTCTTCATCTATTAATCCTATTGTAACAAATTCTTTTCCAAGTCCGTTTAATTTTTTCTTTGCATCTACAAAGTTGAACCAAGTTAAATATTGGTCTAATAATACTACATCAAAATCACTTTCTCTTAACATATCTAATCCATCTAATAGATTGTTAAAAGTTATAACTTCATAATACTTTAATAACTCTTTTCTAATGTCTTTTAATACTTCTTTTCTCTCAGATATTGCTAATACTGATTGTTTCATCAATTACCTCCTGTTTTTTTCAAATATCAATATGCTTAAAAATATTTACAAACTGTTTCAATTCTTTCTCTATGTATTATAATAGTTTTTTTGTGTTTTTTCAAGATTTTTTTTAAAATAATGTCCCTTGAATATTTTTTACGTTTAGTTTGTGAACTGTAATTTTATAATTTTTTTGCTTTTTTATTTTAGAAGATTTGTAAAATCATTTGCTGTTATGAAAATAATCAAAATGAATATTAATATTATTCCTGTATAATGAATTTTTTCTTCTATTTTTTTATTTATTTTAATTTTTAAAAATTCTAGAAGCACAAATATTATTCTTCCACCGTCAAGAGCTGGGAAAGGAAGCAGATTAAATATTCCAATATTTACTGAAAGTATTGCTGTAAGCCACACTAAAGTACCTATTCCCATTTTACTAGCTTCTCCAACAATATTTATAATCCCAATAGGTCCACTTATCTCTTCTCTTTTTACTCCACCTGTAACCATCATTTTAAGACTTGTTAAAATATTTCCAAATATCTCTTTGAATCCGTCCCAAGCAAGTCCCAAACTTTCTCCAAATCCAAATCTATTTATTGTATACTCTGGAGAAATTCCTAAAAAATATTTATCTATTTTTTCATCTTTTATTAAATGAACTTTTATTTCTTCAGTTTTTCCATCTCTTTGAACTAAAACTTTTTTTTCTTCAGATTTATTTTCTAAAGAATTAACTGTTTTCTTTATATCTAACCAGTTATTTATTTTTTTGCCATCTATCTCTAAAATCAAATCTCCTTTTTTTAGAGAGTTTATATTTTCATGTTTTACTATGCTTCCTACAACTGCTTTTTCATTTATTTGAATCTCACCTTTTGAAAATATCATTCCAAACAAAAGGCAATAAGCAAGTAAGAAATTCATAAAAACTCCAGCTATCAAAACTATAAATCTTTGATAAGCTGGCCTTTGATTAAATCCATCTTCACTTTTATCTTCAATATCCATTCCTTTTATATTTACATATCCACCGATAGGAATTGATCTAAATGAATATTTTGTTTTCAGTCCTTCATATGTATATACCTCTGTTCCCATTCCTATGGAAAACTCTTCAACTGGAATTTTAAATAATCTTGCACTTAAGAAATGTCCCAACTCATGTATCAAAATTATAACTCCTAGTATTAAAAGAGATATTAAAATTTTCATCTATTTTTCCTCCAAACAACTACTTACCAATTTATAAATCTCTTCTGAAATCTCCTCGATAGTTTTTAGTCTGTCATTTTCTACACAGCAAACTTCTGACCAACCTTGTTTTTTAGCTATTTCACAAGCATTTTCATAGGATTTTTTTAGATATTCTTCATCTCTTTCATGAATATCCTTTTTTACTTCTCCATTTATTTTATTTTTTCTATGCTCCATCAACATTTTAGCATATTTATGTGGCATATTTATGAAAATTACTAAATCTGCTCTAGGAATTCCTATTTTTTCAAACTCCAAATCATCTAACCATTTTATATATTTTTCTTTTTCTTGTGGATCAGATATTTTTGAAGCTTGGTGAATAATATTAGATTGAACATACCTATCTGTTACAATAACTCCATCTGAATTATAAAATTCTTCCCAATCTTTTTTAAAAGATGCATATCTATCTATGGCATACATAGTTGAAATTGGATAAGGATTTACTTTTAAAGGATTTTCTCCAAATTCTCCAGCAAGATACATTTTTACAGGCTCACAAGCTGGACTTTCATAATTTGGAAAAGTTATTTTTTTTACTTTTAACCCTTTTTCTTCTAACTTTTCATATAATTTTTTTGTTTGAGTTTCTTTTCCACTTGAATCTGTTCCCTCTATAACAATTAATTTTCCCATTTTTTCTCCTAATCTAAATTTGAATAGTTATCATAAACCCATTTTCTTGTAACTTGATCTATTCTTAATATTGAATCTAAATTATCTATCTCTTCAACTTCGTGATTATCCATAGCTTTTTCTATTATTTTATAAATATCTAAAAATTTTATTTTTTTATTTAAAAATAAGTCAACTGCTATTTCGTTAGCTGCATTTAAAACTGTTGGCATAGATTTTCCTATTCTTCCAGCTCTATATGCCAAATCAAGACCTTTAAAAACTTCTCTGTCTGGTGCTTCAAAAGTTAAATTTCCCACTTTTAAAAGATCTAAAGTATCCAAACAATTATTTTGTATTCTATCTGGATAAGTAAATGCAAGTTGAATTGGAAGTTTCATATCAGTTACTCCAAGTTGAGCGATAACTGCATTATCATCATATTCTACAAGTGAGTGAATTATACTTTGTGGGTGAATTACAACTTTTATCTTGTCATAATCCATTCCAAAAAGTTGATGTGCTTCTATTACTTCAAGTCCTTTATTTACTAAAGTTGAAGAATCTACAGTTATTTTTCTTCCCATTGACCAGTTAGGATGTTTTAGAGCTTGTTCTACAGTTACATCTTTTAAATCTTCCAATTTTTTTCCTCTAAAAGTTCCACCACTAGCAGTTATTATAAGATTTTTTACTTGAGATTTTTTTCCAGCCATCAAAGATTGAAATATAGCTGAGTGTTCACTGTCAACTGGTATTATCTCTGATTTTGGATTTTCTTTTAAAAGTTTATTGATATAATCTCCACCAGCTACCATTGTTTCTTTATTAGCTAGTGCTATTCTTTTACCAAGTTTTATGGCTTCAGATGTAGCTTCTATTCCAATAGCTCCTATTACAGCTACCAAAATTATATCCATCTCCTCTATCTGTCCAAGTTTTTTTAACCCCTCACGTCCAACATAAACCTTTACCTCTGAAAATTTTTCTTCTATTATTCTTTTCCCCTCTTCAGTTCCTATTGAAACATATTTTGGTTTAAATTCCTCAATTTGCTCACAAATTAATTTATGATTTGAATTGGCACTAAGACCGATTACATTAAATTCCTCTTTTTTATTTCTTATAATCTCTAAAGCATTTGTCCCTATACTTCCTGTTGAACCTAAAATAACTATATTTTTCATAAAATCCTCACCACTAATCTACAAATATTTTTAAAATATAATATGCCATTGGTATGACAAATATCATACTGTCAAATCTATCTAATATTCCTCCGTGTTCTCCAAGTATTCTACTAGAATCTTTTATTTTAAACTCTCTTTTAAACATTGATTCAGCTAGATCCCCAATCTGTGCCACAAGACTTACAAAAAATCCTAAAATTACTATTGCAAAATTATTATCTGACAAATTAAAAAATCTATTTATCAAAAGTATTCCAATGATTGTAAATACAATTCCACCAATAGCTCCCTCTTTTGATTTTTTAGGACTTATAGCAGAAAATCCCTCTTTGAAAAATTTTCTTCCAGTAGCCATTCCAACAAAATAAGCAGCACTATCACATAACCAAACCATAATTTGAGTAGCAATAAGCCACTTCCAACCATTTTCTAAATTTTGAAATAAAAGTATATGGCTAAACATCAAAGAAATATAAACAACTCCTAGAAGTGTTGTCCCAATATCTTTAGAAGTATTCTCTACTTGGTTATTAATAACTCTTATTCCAAGAATTAAGATTAAAAATATTATTAATGCTCCTACTCCTACTTCAATACCTTTAAAATAAATTATATTTGGTAGTAAAACTCCTGCTACCAAACCAATATTTTTATAAGGTTTTATTCCAATCGCTTCTGACATTCTATAAAATTCAAAAAGCCCTATCCCTACTATTATATTAGTCAAAGCTAAAAGATAAATTCCACTGCTATAATATATAAACATTAAAGCTGGTATCCCTAATAAAGCTATTAGTATTCTATTTATCATCTATACGCCCTCCAAATCTTCTCTCTCTTTTATTATAACTTTCTATAGCTTTATCCAACTCTTTTTCATCAAAATCTGGCCAATAAACATCTGTAATATAAATTTCTGAGTATGCCAATTGCCATAATAAAAAGTTTGATATTCTAAACTCTCCACTGGTTCTTATTATAAGCTCTGGATCTGGAATATCATTATAAAGAAATTTTGAAAAATTCTCTTCTGTTATTTCCTCTCCCATTTCCTTAGCTTTTTTTATTGCATCTATAATTTCAGCTCTTCCACCATAGTTAAAAGCAATATTAAGAGTCATTTTATAATCTTTTGAAGTTTCTTTTTCTAATTCTCTTATAGCTTTTAATAAACTTTCGCTAACTCCCTCTTCTCTTCCTGACACCATAAATCTAACTTTATTTTCTAAAAGCATTTTCTTTTCAGAGTTTATATAAGTTTTAAAAAGTGTCATCAAAGCACTTACTTCCTCTTGAGATCTTTTCCAATTCTCTGTTGAAAAAGCATAAACTGTAAGATATTTTACCCCAATATTTCCACAATATTTTACAATTTTTCTTAAAGTATCTGCTCCAGCTTTGTGTCCAAATACTCTAGGTCTATTCTTTCCTTTTGCCCATCTTCCATTTCCGTCCATAATAATGGCTATATGATTTGGTATATTTAACATTTTATCCAAATTATCACCTCACTTACTCTAAATTTTATCATATCTATTGTTTTTTTTCCATACAATATTTTATAGTTTAACTTATTTTTGCTCTAAGAATTCCAATTCCTAAAATAATATATATGATTCCTGAAATCTTTTTCATTTTAGAAGAAAATTTTGAATCTTTATTAAAAAATTTTAAAACTTCTTCTGAAAAAATAGCAAGCATTACTCCATATATGCTACTTGTTATACAAAAACTTATTCCTAATAAAAGAAAAGGCAAAATTCCGTATTGATTATTTTCATTAATAAATTGTGGCAGAAAAGCTAAGAAAAAAAGTGCCACTTTAGGATTTAATACATTTGTAATCACTCCTTGAAAATATATCTCTTTTAAATTTTCAATTTTATTTTCTTTGCTTTCTTCTAAAGAACTTTTATCCATTATTGATTTTATTCCCATATAAATAAGATAAACTGCTCCCAAAGTTTTTATAATATTAAAAGCTAATATTGACTTTGATAAAACAGCCGAAAGACCAAAAGCTACTAAAATAGTATGAATCAATACTCCAGTTGATATTCCAAACACAGATATTATTCCAAATTTTTTTCCACCAGATAAAGTTTTTCCTAAAATATACATTGTATCTGCACCAGGAGTAAAATGTAATATTATACAAGATGATACAAAAACTGTAAAATTTACTATTCCAAACATTATTTCCCCTTAATTATTATCATCATTTTATTATTTTTAATGTTATTTACATCATTATAACATACTTTATAATTTATTTTTATAAATCCAATTAAAAATAATAAAAATAAGGGTGCTCGTTTGAGTCACCCCTATTATATTTTATTTCTTGAGATTATATTCCAAAATTAGAATCTAACAAATAATGGAACTAATACTAGAGAAACTATTGTCATAAGTTTGATTAAGATATTTAAAGCTGGACCAGAAGTATCTTTGAATGGGTCTCCAACAGTATCTCCAACAACTGCTGCTTTATGTCTGTCAGAACCTTTTTTATCTCCTTTGTATCCACCTTCGATTTGTTTTTTACCGTTATCCCAAGCTCCTCCAGCATTTGCCATCATGATAGCCATTAAGATACCAGTAACTAGAGAACCAGCAAGTAATCCTCCTAAAGCTTCAACTGACCAAAGTCCTACTACAACTGGAGCAACTATTGCTAAAACTCCAGGAACGATCATTTGTTTTAATGAAGAGTGAGTAGAGATTTCAACACATCTTCTGTAGTCAGGTTTAGCTTTTTTCTCCATGATTCCAGGTATTTCTCTGAATTGTCTTCTAACTTCTTCAACCATTTCCATAGCTGCTTTTCCTACTGCTGTCATAGTTAAAGCAGAGAATAGGAATGTTAACATACCTCCGATGAATAATCCAACGATTACATCTGGGTTAGTAACTTCGATTTGTAATTCTTCTGGAGTTAAGTTGTTAACTGCTTCTCTATAAGATGCGAATAATGATAAAGCTGTTAAAGCTGCTGAACCAACTGCAAATCCTTTTCCTACTGCTGCTGTTGAGTTTCCAACTGCGTCAAGTTTATCTGTACATTCTCTAACTTCAGGTGGTAATTCAGACATTTCTGCGATTCCTCCAGCGTTGTCTGCTACTGGTCCGTAAGCGTCAACTGCTACAACCATTCCTGTAGTTGCTAACATTCCAACTGCTGCGATAGCGATTCCGTATAATCCAGCTGTTTTGAATGCAACTAAGATAGATCCAGATATAATTAAGATAGGTGCTACTGTAGATTCCATTCCAACTGCTAATCCTTCGATGATAGCTGTTGCTGCTCCAGTTGCTGCTGCGTCAGAAATTCTGTTAACTGCAGTTTTTCCAGTATCTGTGTAGATTCCTGTGAAGTAAGCAATTAAGATTCCTGCTACAAGTCCTGCAACGATAGCCCAGAATACACCCATTGGTAATGTTAACATTTTTATAATTCCAAATGAAGCGATTATTGTTAAGATTCCTGCTATTCTTGTTCCACCTTCTAATTTAGCGTGAACTTTTGAAGGGTCATTAGTTTTAACAGTTACTGTTGCAAGTATAGATGCGATGATTCCACAAGCTGATAATAAGATTGGAGCGATAACATATCCGTTATTTCCTAATTCTTTAGCTGTTAAGAATCCTAATGTAACTGCAGCGATTATTGATCCAACATAAGATTCGAATAAGTCTGCTCCCATTCCAGCAACGTCTCCAACGTTATCTCCAACGTTGTCAGCGATTGTAGCTGGGTTTCTAGGGTCATCTTCAGGGATTCCTGCTTCTACTTTACCAACTAAGTCTGCTCCAACGTCTGCAGCTTTAGTGTAGATTCCTCCTCCAACTCTTGCGAATAATGCGATTGAAGAAGCTCCCATTCCAAATCCTGTTAAGTCAGCAAATGCTGTTGCATCTTGACCGAAAACTAAGATTAAAATAGATAACATTAACATTCCTAATCCAACAACTGAAAGTCCCATAACAGCTCCACCAGAGAATGCAACGTCAAGAGCTTTTGCAAGTCCTCCTTCTTTAGCTGCTATTGATGTTCTTCCGTTTGCTTTAGTAGCTATTCTCATTCCGATGTTTCCAGCTAAAGCTGAAGTGATAGCTCCTAATACGAATGCGATTGCTGTATTCATAGAGATGAATACTCCTAAAGCTATTGCTACTGCAACAACGAACCAAACTAAGATTTTATACTCAGCTACTAAGAAAGCCATAGCTCCTTCTCTGATAGCTTCTGTAATCTCAGCTACTCTTGGAATGTTAATTTGATAACTTTCCACTTTTTTAGAATAGAAGAATGCTGCTAGTAAAGCAACGATTCCTGCACCTATTCCTAGATACAAAATTTGTTCCATTTCAAACCTCCTAAAATTTTTTCATACCATATTATTATATTAATTTATTGAAATAATTTCAAGTATTTTCTTTCTAAATTTTAAAGTTTTTTGTCTTAAGTAAACTATCATCTTTTTTCACTATTAGGACTTCTACATTATTTTTTTCACAAAACTCTAGTATTTTGTCATCACTCATGCCAAAAAAGCTTGTAGAATAAATATCTGCCATAAATCCTGAATCACAAATTACAACTACCATCTTTTTATCTTCAATCGGATAGCCGGTAAATTTATTCATAATATGATGATATTTTTTTCCTTTAATTTCTATATAAGTTTGATAATCACCTGAGACCCCCATAGCCCGATTTTGGATTTCTACAACTCCTAGTCTGTTTTCTGGATTTTTAGGATCTTGTACTCCTACTCTCCAAGGTGTCCCATCACTTTTTGTACCAATAGTAACAATACTTGAAACTGAAGAGATAAATCCACTTTTTATGTTATTAGTAATAAGAACTTGTTTTGCTTTCTCAAGAGCATAACCTTTTAAGAAAGAACCTGTGTCTATTTTCTCTTCACCATTTATAATAAATTTATTACTTCTTATTTCTACTTTTGAAAAATCTATTTTTTTCATCACTTCTTTTAACTCATTAAGTGTTGGAACTTCTGTTCTCTCTTCTGTTCCAAATCCCCATAAGTCTAAAAGAGGTCCTATTGTAATATCATAAACTCCATCTGTTACTTTATACATCTTTTCAATCTCTTTGAAGATATATATTCCTTCTTCATCTAAATCTATTTCTTTATTTTTAGATTTGTTAAGTTTATAAATTATAGAGTTTTCATTTTTACTATTATATTTATTATCTATTCTCTCAATCTCTTTAAATGCCTTTTCCATAGCATCGTTTGCTTTTGATTCATTTTCAGAGTAAACAATCATTTGGATATATGTTCCAAATAAAAATCTTTCTTGAGAAAATCTTTTTTCTTTAGTTTGACCGCAACCAACTAAAACTCCAAGAATAATAAATATAAAAATTTTAAAGATATTATTCTTCAACTTGATCTTTCTCATAAGTATAAGTTATTTTTCCCTCAACTAATTCTTTAAATACTTTTTTCATTAAAGTATCTTTTTTATTAGCTTTTACTAAAAGAGGTTTTCCTTTTATTAATTCTCTCATTCTTTTTCCAGTAGTTATTGTTAGTATGTATTTGTTAGGTATTTTTTCTAAAAGTCCATCATAAGTTATTTCAGTTTTCATTATTTCATCTCTCCTTTACTTTTAATAATATTTATTAACTCTTCACAAGATTTTTCAACAGTGTAATTAACTATAGAAGTATCATATTTTTCTTCATATTTTAATTCTTCTAAAGAATTTTTTAGTCTTAATTGAATTGTTTCTTCGCTGTCAGTTTTTCTTCCTCTAAGTCTTTCTTCCAATTCTTTTCTAGTTGGAGTTTTAAAAAATATCATATTAGCATCTGGATATTTTTCTTTTACTTGCAATCCACCTTGTACATCTATTTCAAGAATAACATTTTCTCCATTAGCTAAACGACTTTCAACTTCTGATTTTAAAGTTCCATAATAATTTTCGTGAACTTTAGCATACTCTAAAAATTCTCCATTAGCTAATCTTTTTTCAAATTCAGGTATTGTTAAAAAATAATAATCTTTTCCATCTACTTCTCCAACTCTTGGTTTTCTAGTTGTAGCAGAAGTAGCTAAGTTTATATTTAACATCTTCCTAACAAGTCTACATATTGTAGATTTTCCTGCTCCACTTGGTCCTGAAACTACAAATAAATGTCCTTTACTCATAATTTATACTCCTTCTTAGTTTTATAAAACTACTCTATATTCATCGCTTGTTCTCTTATTTTTTCTATTTCATTTTTACATTCAACAACTATTTTAGATATTTCATATGAACTACATTTTACCCCTGTAGTATTTAATTCTCTAAATATCTCTTGAAGTATAAAATCTATTTTCTTTCCTACTACTTTTTCAGATGAAGTAAGTTCTATTTCTAATTGTTTTAAATGACTATCAAGTCTTGATATCTCTTCTGAAATATCACTTCTATCTGTAAAAAGAAGTATCTCTTTTAAAATGTCCTCTTCATTAAAAGTTACTTCTCCTCTTATTGAATCAAGTCTTTTTAAAAGTTTTTCTTTATATATTCCTACTACTTGTTCTTTATGTTTTTTTATTATCTCAACTCTTTCTTTTATAAAAGCAAGTCTTTCTAAGAAATATTCTTTTAATCTTGCTCCCTCAGTATCTTTAAATACTAAAAACTCATCAAGTAATTCATCAAGTTTTGAAATAATAATCTCTTCATAATCATTAGTATCATTTTCTTTTCTTTTGATAACATTGAAGTTTCTTATTAGATAATCCATTTTATTAGTGAACTTATCATTAAATCTTTCTTCCATATCAGTTAAAACTTTTAGATAAGCTTCACAGATTTTTTCATCATATTCAAAAAGATTATCCAAATCTCTTCTATCTTCAAAGTCTATTTTTAAATCTATGCTACCTCTTGTTACTTTTTCTCCTACATTAGTTCTTATTTTGCTCTCTAAAAAGTTTAAGACAGTAGGCATTTTTATTTTTAAATTGAGATTTTTATTATTTACACTCTTAATCTCCATATCTATTACAAAGTCTTCACTTTGATATGAGATTTTTGAGTAACCAGTCATACTTCTCATTGAAATCTCCTTTGTTCTCAGATGACAAAATAGGCGACTTGTGTCGCCTATTTATTAAATTAATTACTGTTCCTCTTTAACTTCTTCAGGGATTATTCTCTTATAATCAACATAACCTGTTCCTGCTGGTATTTTCTTACCAATGATTACGTTTTCTTTTAATCCTTCTAAGTAGTCTTCTTTTCCTTCTATTGCTGCATTAGAAAGAACTTTTGTTGTTTCTTGGAATGAAGCAGCTGATATAAAGCTTTCTGTATTAACAGCAGCTTTAGTAATACCTTGAATTACTGGTTCGTATTCAACAAGTTTTTTACCTTTAGCTTTTAACTCTTCATTTTCAAGATCAACTATTCTCTTTTCTATTACTTCATCTTCAAGTAATAAAGAAGATCCAGAGTTTGTAATTCTTACTTTCTTGAACATTTGTTTAACTATAATTTCGATATGTTTATCATTTACTGTAACTCCTTGGTCTCTATAAACTTGTTGTACAGATTCAAGGATAAATTGTTCTGCTGCTACTAGTCCTTTGATACTTAAAATATCGTATGGAGAAATAGCTCCTTCAGTAATTTTATCTCCAGCTTTGATAAGCATTCCATCAGTTACAACTAAGTGATCCCCAACAGATACTAGATATTCTTTAAATAATTCAGAGTTTCTTTCGTCTTTAACTAAGATAACTCTCATACCTTTTTTCTTTTTAGAAGTGATTTCAACTTTACCATCAACTTCACTTAATAGAGCTTTTCCTTTTGGATTTCTAGCTTCAAATAGCTCTTGTACTCTTGGAAGACCTCCAGTGATGTCTTTTGTTCCTTCCCCTTCTTTGATAAGTTTTGCGATAACTTGTCCTTTTCTTACTTTATCTCCTTCGTGAACCATCATATAAGCTCCGAATGGGATTTGATAACTTGCTTTTACTTCTTTTTTGTCGTCTAAAACAAGTAATCTTGGGTTAAGGTCTCCAGAATCAACTGGTTTTACTGATAAGTATTCAGTAACTCCATATTTACTATCATAATTTGATTTGATAGTGATATCTTTATATGCTACTGTTCCTTCTTGGTCACAGATAATTGGTACGTGGTATGGGTTTAAGTTAGCAAGAACTTGACCTTCTTCTACCATATCTCCATCTTTTACTCTTAAGATAGATCCTGATGGAATTTCATGGTCGTTGTTTCCAATTATAATCTTAGCTGATTGGCTAACTACAATTTCTTCTCCAGTTTCTTCGTTAACTAAAACTTTTACATCTTTAAACACTACTTTACCAGCATTTTCTGCTTTTTTAGTTGTTGCTGAAGCTGTTGCTGTTGCAACTCCTCCTGTATGGAACGTTCTCATTGTAAGCTGTGTACCTGGTTCCCCGATTGATTGAGCTGCAATAACTCCAACTGCTTCTCCAAGTAATACTTCTTTGTGGTTAGATAAGTCCATACCATAACATTTTTTACATACACCTTTTTCTAATGCACAAGTTAAAGGTGATCTGATTTTTATTTTTTTGATTCCTAATTCTTCTATTCTCTTAATTAATTCTTTTCCGATAAGAGTATTTCTTGGAGCGATTACTTCTCCGTTAACTATTAAGTCTTCAGCTAATACTCTTCCATCTATTCTTTCAGATAATTTTTCAATTACTTTTCCTTCAGAAATTAATTCAGAAACTTCAATTCCTTCATGAGTTCCACAATCTTCTGCGTTTACTATAACTTCATGAGAAATATCAACAAGTCTTCTTGTTAAGTATCCTGAATCGGCAGTTCTTAGAGCTGTATCTGCTAGACCTTTTCTAGCTCCGTGTGATGACATAAAGAATTCTAATACTGTTAGTCCTTCACGGAAGTTAGCTTTAATAGGTACTTCTAGGATTCTACCTCTTGTATCGGCCATGTTACCCCTCATAGCTGCTAACTGTCTCATTTGTTGGATAGATCCTCTGGCTCCTGAAGTCGCCATCATATAAACTGGGTTAAATTGATCTAGTCCATTCATCATTGCGTCTGTAACATCTGCAGTAGCTTGTGACCAGACTGCAATTGTTTTTCTGTATCTTTCTTCGTTGATTATTTTTCCTTCTTTGTACTCTTGAGCAATTGAAGCTACATCTTCGTCAGCTTTTCTTAAGATATCTTTTTTAACAGCTGGGATTTCTAGGTCTTCAATACCTACTGAAACTCCTGCGAATGTTGAATAGTGATATCCAAAGTTTTTGATGTCGTTTATAACTTCAGCTGTTTTTGTGAATCCATATCTGTCATATAAATCAGCGATTAATTTTTTTAATGGATTTTTACCATAAGTCATATTATAATCTCTTATTTCTTTAGGTAAGATCTCAGAGAATAATATTCTTCCTGGAGTAGTTGTTACCATTTCTCCATCTATTCTTACTTTGATTATTGCGTGAGTATCAATAACTCCATTTTCATAAGCTGTAAGAGCTTGTTCTCTGTTAGAAAATTCTTTTCCTTCACCTTTACATCCAGGTCTATCTTTAGTCATGTAGAAACATCCCATAACCATGTCTTGTCCTGGTACAGCTATTGGTTGTCCATTTGATGGAGCGATAATGTTATTTGGTGCAAGCATTAGAAGTTTTGCTTCCATTATAGCTTCTGGAGAAAGTACTAAGTGTACTGCCATTTGGTCTCCGTCGAAGTCAGCGTTGAACGCAGAACATACTAATGGATGAAGTCTTATTGCTTTTCCTTCAATTAGTACAGGTTCAAATGCTTGAATTGAAAGTCTATGTAGAGTCGGAGCTCTGTTTAATAGTACTGGATGTCCATCAATAACATCTTCTATGATATCCCATACTTTATCATCTGATTCTTCAACTAGTTTTTTAGCTGTTTTTACGTTTGAAGCTAATTCTCTTTTAACTAGTTCTCTCATTATAAATGGTTTATATAATTCAAGAGCCATTTTCTTAGGAATTCCACATTGATTCATTTTTAATGATGGTCCTACAACGATAACTGATCTGGCAGAATAGTCAACCCTTTTACCTAGTAAGTTTTGTCTGAATCTTCCTTGTTTTCCTTTTAACATATCAGATAGAGATTTTAACTCTCTGTTGTTTTGAGCAACAACTGGTTTTCCTCTTCTTCCATTGTCGATTAAAGCGTCAACAGCTTCTTGAAGCATTCTTTTTTCGTTTTTAACTACGATTTCTGGAGCTTTTATTTCTAAAAGTTTTTTCAATCTGTTATTTCTGTTAATAACTCTTCTATAAAGGTCATTTAAGTCAGAAGTAGCAAATCTTCCTCCGTCTAATTGAACCATAGGTCTTAAATCAGCTGGTATTACTGGTACATTTTTAAGTATCATCCAAGCTGGTTTATTTTCAGATTCTAAGAAATCTCTTACTATTTTTAATCTCTTAGCAACTTTTTTTCTTTTTTGGCTAGAATTTACATCTTCTAGTTCTTTTTCTAATTCTTCTTTTAATACTGGAAGGTTAAGGTCTTCTAATAATCTTAAGATTGCTTCTGCTCCCATTTTTGCATCAAAAGAGTTTCCATACATTTGTTTGAATAATTTATATTCTTTTTCGTTTATAATTTTTCCAACTGGTAATGTTTCTTCATTACTTTGGATAACTATATATCTAGCAAAGTATAATACAGACTCTAATTCTTTTGGAGATATTCCTAAGATTAAAGCCATTTTATTTGGAGTTCCTTTAGAATACCAAATATGAGATACTGGGGCAGCTAGTGCTATATGCCCCATTCTTTCTCTTCTTACTTTAGATTTTGTTACTTCAACACCACATTTTTCACAAACAAGACCTTTGTATCTCATTCTTTTGTATTTTCCACAGCTACATTCCCAGTCTTTTGTTGGTCCAAATATTTTTTCGCAGAATAATCCGTCCATTTCAGGATTTAATGTTCTATAGTTTATTGTCTCAGGTTTTGTAATTTCCCCATGAGACCATTCGTATATTTTTTCAGGTGAAGCAAGTTTTATTCTGATTTTTTCAAAACTTTTTATTCCCATATTAAATGTAAAGCCTCCTTAATCGAGATAAAGTTTTTACACTTTATAGTTATTAAATGCAAGATAATTTATTATTCGTCGTCTCCGAATGATAAATCATCATCTAAATTTTCATCATCAACATCATCTAGACCTAAATCTTCTCCAAATGTTGGAGCTCCTAATGAAAATTCTGTTATTGTTTCTTCTTTATTGTAATCTTCATCAACGTTGATTACATTTCCTTCTTTATCAAATAACTCAATGTCTAAAGCTATTGCTTGGAATTCTTTTAATAATACTTTAAATGATTCAGGTAAATCAGCTTCTGGCATTTCTTCACCTTTTACGATAGCTTCATAAGTTTTAGTTCTTCCGTTTATGTCGTCAGATTTTACAGTTAACATTTCTTGAAGTATATTTGATGCTCCGTATGCTTCTAGAGCCCAAACCTCCATCTCTCCAAGTCTTTGTCCTCCGAATTGAGCTTTTCCTCCTAGAGGTTGTTGTGTTACTAATGAATATGGTCCAATTGCTCTTGCGTGCATTTTATCTTCTACCAGATGGTGTAGTTTTAACATATACATTATACCAACTGTTACTTTATTATCAAATGGATCTCCTGTTCTTCCATCATAAAGAGTAACTTTTCCACTTCTTGGATATCCAGATTTTTCTAAACGATCTTTGATTTCTTCTTCAGTAGCTCCGTCAAATACTGGTGTTGCTATATATCTTTCATCTTTATTAGGAATTTTTTGAAGAGCTAATCCTAAGTGAACCTCAAGTACTTGTCCTATATTCATACGAGAAGGCACTCCAAGTGGATTAAGAACAACGTCTAAGTGTGTTCCGTCTGCTAAGAATGGCATATCTTCTGCTGGTAATACTCTAGATACAACCCCTTTATTTCCATGACGTCCTGACATTTTGTCCCCAACAGTTATTTTTCTCTTTTCTGCTACAAAAATTCTTATAACTTTGTTAACTCCAGCTTTTAAGTCGTCTCCATTTTCTCTTGAAAGTTCAAGAACTTCAACTACTGTTCCTTTTGATCCGTGAGGCATTCTAAGTGATGTATCTCTTACATCTCTTGCTTTTTCCCCGAATATTGCTCTTAATAATTTTTCTTCTGCAGGTGGCTCAGTTTCTCCTTTAGGAGCTGTTTTTCCAACTAAGATATCTCCAGCTTCTACTTCAGATCCTACAATGATAATACCATTTGCGTCTAAGTTTCTTAAAGCTTCTTCAGAAACGTTTGGTATTTCTCTTGTAATTTCTTCGTCACCTAATTTTGTATTTCTAGCTTCTATTTCATATTCTTCAATGTGAATAGATGTAAATACGTCTTCTTTTCTTAATCTATCAGAAATTAAGATCGCGTCCTCGTAGTTATATCCTTCCCAAGGCATGAATGCCATAAGAATATTTCTTCCAAGTGCTAAGTCTCCACCTTTTGTAGCAGGTCCGTCAGCTATTACTGCACCTTTTTCTACTCTTTCACCTAAATCAACAATTGGTTTTTGGTGTAAGCACATTGCTTGGTTTGATCTTTCATAGTTTAATAAAGGATAAGTTACTTCTATTCCTTCATCAGACATTATTTTTATTAAGTGAGCATCTACATATGTTACTACTCCTGATACTTCAGATGTAACTACTGCACCAGAGTCTATTGCAACTTTTCTTTCGATTCCTGTTCCAACATATGGAGCTTCTGTTCTTAATAATGGTACTGCTTGTCTTTGCATGTTTGATCCCATTAGAGCACGGTTGGCGTCGTCGTGTTCTAGGAATGGAATAAGTCCTGCTGATACAGATACAACTTGTTTTGGAGATACGTCGATATAATCAACTTTTTCTCCCTCAACTTGTAATATTTCATGACCAAATCTACAAGTGATACTTCCTAAAAGTTTTCCATTTTCGTCAAACTTAGAGTCAGCTTGGGCGATGAATAATCCATCTTCTTCATCTGCTGCTAAATAATCTATTTGATCAAATTTGATAACTCCATTTTCTACTTTTACATATGGAGTTTCCATAAATCCATATTCATTTACTTTAGCATAAGTAGCTAAAGATCCGATAAGTCCAATGTTTGGTCCTTCTGGTGTTTCTATTGGACAAACTCTTCCATAGTGAGAGTCATGAACGTCTCTAACCTCGAATCCTGCTCTTTCTCTAGAAAGTCCTCCAGGTCCTAATGCTGATATTCTTCTTTTGTGAGTTAATTCAGCTAGTGGATTTGATTGGTCCATGAATTGTGATAATTGTCCAGAACCAAAGAAATCTAATATTAAAGCATTTAATGGTCTTGTATTTAATAATGATTGAGATGATAAAGTTTCTGAATCTTGGATCGTCATTTTTTCTCTTACCATCTTAGACATTTTTGCAAGTCCAGCTCTGATTTGCATTAATAGAAGTTCTCCAACTCCTCTAATTCTTCTGTTAGATAAGTTGTCTATATCATCAGTATGTCCTTCTCCATTAAATAAATCCATTATAACTTCGATAGTTCTTCTGATATCATCTTTTGTTAAAATAATTTCATTAGCATCTACATTAATTCCTAATCTCTTATTTAACTTGTATCTTCCAACTGGTTCTAAGTCATATCTTTGTGGATTAAAGAACATTTGTCTTATTAAAGATCTTGCTGATTCAACTGTTACTAAATCTCCAGGTCTTAATTTTTTAAATACTTCAGTTACTGCCTCTTCTTTAGTTTCTGTATCATCATTTAAGATAGTATTTGCTAATATTTTTTCTTTTGGAGTTACTTTATAGTAAACAACTTTAGCAATTTTCTTTTCGATAAGTCCTAATATAGTTTCAACTGTGATGTGTTCTCCAGCTTCTCCTATAAATTCTCCATCTTCTTCATTAACAATATCTTCTTTTAAGAAACATCCTTCGATTTCTTGTCTTAAGTTTTCTAAAAGTTCTTCAGAATTTTTATAGTTATCATAGTAAGTTGTTAAATCTAATTCTTTAGTTTCTAAAAACTCTTCCATTATTTCTTGATTATTATCAAAAAACTCAATAGCTTTTAAGAATACTGTAGCTAATACTTTTTTCTTTCTATCAATTTTAACATTTAAAAAGTCATTTTTATCTGTTTCAAATTCTAGCCAAGTTCCTTTATATGGAATAATTTTTCCTATGAAAAGGTCTTTTCCTATTTGTAGATTAACTTCTTTGTCAAAAGAAACTCCAGGAGATCTATGTAACTGAGATACAACTACTCTTTCTGCTCCGTTTATAATGAATGTTCCTCTTGGAGTCATTAGAGGTATTTCTCCAAAGTAAACTAGACTTTCTTGGATTTCATTTCCACTTTTCTTGTTTGTTAGTCTAAGTCTAACTTTTAATGAAGCTGAATATGTTTTTCCTCTTTTTTTACACTCTAATTCATTATTTAAAGGTGGCTCAGCATCATGCAATTCATAAGAGATATAATCTAAACGAATATCTCCATTTGAAGACTCTATTGGAAATATTTCTCTAAAAGCAGACTCCAATCCCTTATTTTCTCTTGATAATGGACTGATTCTAGATTGAATAAAATCTTCATAAGAATTTAATTGAAATTCTAAAAAATGAGGCATTTCTCCTCTTTCTTTTATTTTTCCAAAATTAAATCTTTCAACGAGTTTCCCCATTTACTCACACTCCTTCAACTTTAATGTCAATACCTAACCTTTTGAAAATAACCTTCTATCTTAGTTTCAAAAGATTAAGTATTAACTACTACAAATTAAACTACAACTCTTATAGATGACTAAAATAGGCACTCAGTTGGAGTGCCTATTTCTTTTTGTTCTGTACAAACTTTCAGTTTAAAAGAACTATTTAACTTCTACTGTTGCTCCAGCAGCTTCTAATTTAGCTTTGATTTCTTCAGCTTCTTCTTTAGATGCTCCTTCTTTTATAGTTCCACCGTTGTCAGCTAATTCTTTAGCTTCTTTTAATCCTAATCCAGTGATTCCTCTGATTTCTTTAATAACTCCGATTTTTTTGTCTCCAGCTGATTTTAATATTACGTCAAATTCAGTTTTTTCTTCAACTTCAGCTGCTGCTCCTCCTGCTACTGCTACTGCTACAGGTGCTGCTGCAGTTACTCCAAAGTGTTCTTCTAAAGCAGTTACTAATTCTCTTAATTCTAAAACTGACATAGCTTCTAAGTCAGCGATAAATTGTTGTTTATCAAATGCCATTTATTTTTCCTCCTTAAATATTTTCAATAATATGATTTAATTTTTATTTTTTAATTAATTATTCAGCAGAACCTTCTTTTTTGTCTGCTACTGCTACTAATCCGTAAGCAAGTTTTCTTACTGGTCCTAACATTCCATTTAACACCATAGATAATAATTGTTCTCTTGATGGTAAAGATGCTAATGCTACAACTTCAGCTTCGCTAACTCTTTTTCCAGTTAAATATCCACCTTTGATGTTGAATATTTTAGCTTTTGCGTTAGCTTTAGATACTTCGTTCATTACTTTAGCAGGTGCTACTACGTCATCATATCCGAATGCGAAAGATGTAGTACCTTCTAATATATCGTCAAAAGAATCTTCAACTCCAGCTTCTTTAAGAGCTATTTTGAATAATCTGTTTTTAGCTACTAGATACTCTCCACCAGCTTCTCTTAAAGCTTTTCTTAATTGAGTTTCTTCTTTAACTTTTATTCCTTCATAATCTACTAATACGATAGATTGAGCTCTTTTAATTTTTTCTACTAATACTGCTACTGCTTCTACTTTAGCTTGATTTGCCATTCCAAGTCACCTCCTCTTTTTTTAAAAAATACCCCCGCAACTATATTACTAGAGACGGAGGCTGTATTTTCCATTGAGGTTTATGAATACCTGATTCCAACCTCGGTAGGATTTATGGCTATGCCACCTACTGTCTTTAGTATGGATTTATATTTAATTTTTTATCCAACAATCTATTATAATATATTTTTCTATAAAAAGTCAAGAAAAATTTATTATTTTTTATTATCCTATTTCTTTAGCTACTAAAGCTGGATCCATTTTTATTCCAGGTCCCATAGTTAATGAAACAGCTACAGTTTTTAAATATTGTCCTTTTGCATCAGCTGGTTTTAATCTTACGATTTCTGCCATGAACGCTTTGAAGTTTTCATATATTTTTTCATCAGAGAAATCAGCTTTTCCGATTGGTACGTGGATAGATCCTAATTTGTCTACTCTGAATGCTAATTTACCTTTTTTGAATTCAGAAACTGCTCCAGCGATGTTAGGAGTAACTGTTCCTGATTTAGGGTTAGGCATTAAACCTTTAGTTCCTAATATTTTACCTAATCTTCCTAATTTAGGCATCATATCTGGTGTAGCGATTACTAAGTCGAAATCTAACCAACCTTGTTGGATTTTTTCGATATATTCTTCAGCTCCAGCATAGTCAGCTCCAGCTTCTAATGCTTTGTTGATGTTTTCTCCTTGAGTTATTGCTAATATTTTAACGCTTTTTCCAGTTCCGTGAGGTAAAACAACTGTTCCTCTTATTTGTTGACTTGCATGTCTAGGGTCTACTCCTAATCTTAATGCAACTTCAACTGTTTCTAAGAAGTTAGCGCTTCTTGTTTTTACAACAGTTTCTAAAGCTTCTTTAACTTCATATAATCTTGTACTATCTACTAACTTAGCAACTTCTAAGTATTTTTTTCCTCTATGTTTTGCCATTTATTACTTCCTCCTCTGTGGTCAATGGAATTTATCCTACCACTATACATATATCAAATAATTCGCTATTTATTAGTCTACTATTTTTATTCCCATAGATCTTGCAGATCCTGCTAATACTTTCATTGCTGCTTCAACTGATCCTGCGTTTAAGTCAGGCATTTTTGTTTCAGCAATTTCTCTTAATTTAGCTGTATTGATAGTTCCAGCAACTTCTTTTTTAGAGTTTCCTGCTCCTTTAGTTGTTCCAGCTGCTTTCTTTAATAAGTCAGATGCTGGTGGAGTTTTCATGATAAATGTGAATGATCTGTCGTTGTAAACAGATATTTCAACTGGTATAATCCATCCTGCTTTATCTTGAGATTTAGCGTTAAATGCTTTACAGAACTCCATAATATTAACACCGTGTTGTCCTAAAGCTGGTCCAACTGGTGGTGCAGGGTTTGCTTTTCCTGCAGGTAATTGTAATTTTATAACTTTAATAACTTCTTTTGCCATTCCTAATATTACACCTCCAAAATGTGTGGTCCTAATGATTTTTCTCCCACTTGACTAATCAAATAATTAGTCTTCCTTCTTAACATCAGTAATGTTAGCTTCGATTGGTGTTAAACGACCAAACATCTCCATCATTACTTTAACTTTTCTATTTTCTAAATTAATTTCAGCAACTTTTCCTCTTTGTCCAACAAATCCTTCAGCTTCGATTACTACATAATCTCCAACTTCAAAGTCAACTGCAACTAATTCTGCATCTTCTTTTTCACTGTTTTCAACACTATATCCTATTACTCTGAAGATGTTTTCTACTTCTTCTTCTTCCATAGGTATAGGGTCAGATCCTACTCCAACAAATCCTGTAACACCATTTGTATTTCTAACTACATACCAAGCATCAGAATCAACACTATAGTTAATTCCATTTTCGCTTTCCTCTCTTGTAGCTACCATTTCAAGCATTACATAACCTGGGAATAATTTTCTACTTATTGTTTTTTTCTTCCCTCTTCTAAGCTCAACAGATTGTTCTTCAGGAACTAATATTTTAGTTACAATTTCATTCATTCCTAAAGCTTCTATTTTTTGCTCTAAATCAGTTTTAACTTTTTTTTCATATCCAGAATAAGTATGGATCATAAACCATTTTTTTTCTAAAACTGTATTCATCTTATTGTCCTCCAAATAGAGATACAAGTATCTTCAAAAGTCTTAAAGCAACTATATCAAAAACTCCTAAATATATGCTAAGTGCAACACTCATCACAGCAACCCACACAGTAGCATGTATTACTGCTTTTTTTCTAGGCCATTCAACCTTAGAGTATTCCATCTTTACATCTTTTAATAACTTCATAGTTTGTCCACCTTTTTATCTTTTTCATAAAAATGGCAGGTCAAGAGGGACTCGAACCCCCAGCCCTCGGTTTTGGAGACCGATGCTCTACCAATTGAGCCATTGACCTGCATGTTGATAACTATTCTAACTGTATTCTACTGACTATTTTTTAGTTTCTTTGTGTAGAGTTTCTTTTCCACACCATTTACAATACTTCATTAATTCTAATCTTTCAGTAGTGTTCTTTTTGTTTTTTGAAGTACTGTAGTTTCTTCTTTTACATTCTGTACATTCTAATTGAATATTTACTCTCAATTCATACACCTCCATTTGTTTATCGGATAATCCTTAATCCTCCCATACCACTGATGAGTATGGTAATAGAGTTCTTATGATTCTAGTTTATTAAGACATAGATGATTATACATCATTCTTTCGATTTTGTCAATACTTTTTTTTATTTTTCCCCCAATTTTTTTGAGGGAAAAATTTTATTTGTTATCTCCAGCCTCTTGTTCTTTTAATTTTTTTTCTATATTTCTTAATTTTACATTCATTTCATTAACTCTTACTTCGATAGAATTAAGTATCCAATACTGAAAGTGGTTTGCTTTTTTCATCTCATAGATAAGCCAAATTATTTTTGCTATTCCTAAAAGAATTGCAAAATAGATAGATACTTCCAAAGAAATTTTTCTTAAAACTCCACCCATAAAAAGAAGTACAACTATCATTGAAATCAATAAAAAGTTTACTCTCTTATTTTGAGTATCGTTTTTTCCACCTATTTTTCCAATTATTTTTTGGATTTTTTCTTTTTCTTTTTGAAAAGCTTCTAACTCTTGTAATAAATTTTCTTGACTATTATCCATAAACCACTCCTTTTTTATCTTATTTTAGCTATTGTAGGCATCTCTCTTTTATATTGATTTCTCGCTATTCTTGTAAATATAGTATCAACTATTTTTTCGTCATATCCTTTTGCTTTTATCTCTTCTTTTGTATTATTTAGATAAATTAAATGATAAAGAATTTCATCTGCCATTTCATAAGAAAATCCTAGTTCAGCTTCATCAGTTTGCCCTTCCCATAAATCAGCACTTGGCTTTTTATCTATTACTTCTTTAGGTACTCCCATATATCTTGAAAGTTCCCAAACTTGAACTTTTAATAATTCTCCTATTGGATTTATTCCACTTGCCATATCTCCAAATTGTGTTCCATATCCTAATAAAAGTTCTGTTTTATTAGAAGTTCCCATTACAATAGCATTTTCTTTTGCTGAATTGTCAAATAACACACACATTCTTGTTCTTGACATATAATTACCTCTTCTAAGTCCAGAAGCTTCCCCTTCCATTCCAAAATATCCATCAACCATTGGTGTTATTTCTACTTTTTTAGAGTTTATTCCTGAAGCTTTTACAACAAGCTCTGCATGTTCAACACTCTCTTTACTAGAAGTTTTATAAGGCATCATAACTGTATAAACATTTTCTGGCCCCATAGCCTTAGCTGCTATAAAAGCCACTAGAGCTGAATCTATTCCTCCAGAAAGTCCAAGTATTACTTTTTTAAATCCTCTTTTAGCTGTTTCTTCTCTTACAAAGTTTACTAATTTTTCTTCTAACTCTTTCATATTAGAAGTAAGTTCATTATAGATTTCTGGTTTCATTATTTTTCCTCCCCATCTAACAATTCTCTATCCAATCCAAATTTTCCAATTTTTCCACTTCTATAATCTCTTAAAAGTGTAAGAGTAGCTTGATGTACATTAAGACTTCCACCCTTTTGAATCATCTTCATTCTAAGAGCTATTTTTTCTAATATATTTCCTGCCACTCCTTCAAAATCTTCATCTAGTAATTTATATCTCTCTTTTAAATTTTCTTTTAGACCATATAATAAAACTTTATCTAAAAATTTGCAAGCTACATCTTCGATAGGTAATATGTCATCTTTTATAGCTCCTGATATAGCTAAGTTAAAACCAACTCTTTCATCTTCAAATCTTGGCCATAATATTCCCGGAGTATCTAAAAGTTCTAGTCCTTCTTTAATTCTTACCCATTGTTTTCCTTTTGTGTATCCTGGCATATTTCCAACACCAGCACTATTTTTACCAACTATTCTATTTATAAGTCTTGATTTTCCAACGTTAGGGATTCCAGCTACCATAAGTCTTGTGTTAACTTTTCTCAACCCTTTTTTCATCATTCTTTCTTTTTTTTCAGCAGCTACTTTATCTATAATAGAATAAAGTTTTTTCATATTAAAACCTGTTTCCGCACTAAGTTCTAACACTTCATCAGCATCATTGTGACTTATAAAATAGTTTCTCCACTTTGCAAGTTCCTCTTTATCAACTAAGTCAGACTTATTTATTACTATTATTCTCTTTTTTCCTTTTGCAAAAGTAGAAATATCTGGATTTCTACTAGATATTGGAATACGAGCATCAACAACCTCTAATACTATATCTATCAAAGGCATATTTTCTTTTATCATATCCTTAGTCTTTTTCATATGACCTGGATACCAGTTTATTCTTGTCATTGACATTTTTTTCTTACTCCTCTTCGTCCTCTTCTTCTATATCTTTTGCATATTTATTAACTTTTTCTTTTTTCTCTTCTATTTCATTTCCTCTTACTATGATTACATATTCACCTTTAAGAGTTTTATTTTCAAATTTTTCTATAAGTTCTTTTGTTGTTCCTCTTACAATCTCTTCATAGATTTTTGTTATTTCTCTTATAAGAACAACTTCTCTTTCTCCGATAAATTCTTCTATGTCTTTTAAAGTTCTTACTACTCTATGAGGTGATTCAAAAAACATTATAGTTCTTTTTTCATCTGCAAAAGATTTAAGTAATGTCTGTCTACCTTTTTTCTTTGGCAGAAAACCTTCAAATACAAATCTTCTCATTGATACTCCAGCCACAGAAGCTGCAGCTGTCATAGCACTTACCCCAGGAATTGGTACAACTTTTATATCATTTTTTAAAGCTTCGTCTACCACTTCATATCCCGGATCTGATATACAAGGTGTCCCTGCATCAGTAACAAGAGCAATATTTTTCCCCTCTTTTAAAAGATTTACAATATTTTCAACTTGATGTTGCTTTGTATGTTCATCATATCTATATATTGTAGTTTCTATCTCTAAATGGTTTAAAAGTTTTTTAGTAACCCTTGTATCTTCAGCAAAAACATAATCTACTTCTTTTAATATTCTAATAGCTCTCAAAGTAATATCTTCAAGATTTCCAATAGGTGTTGCCACTATATAAAGCATTTTTTACCCCTTACTTTTTATTTTTTCTTTCTTTTATCATTGAAATAATCGCTGCTTCAGCAGTTTTTAATTGTTTGTCCTCTTTTTTAATAAGTTTTTTAGCTTCTTTTTCTCCAACTATAGAAGTTAATATTTTTTCTTTGCTAGCTTCTTGAGCTTTGTCATCCACATTAGTAACAAAACCATCATAGAATAGATAATCATCTTCTTCCTCAACTAATATATCTGGTTTTATTCCTTTTCCATGAATATTTTCTCCCTTTGGAGTATAATATTTAGCTATTGTTAATTTTACTCCATCTTGATCTGGCAACGGAAGTAACACTTGAACGCTACCTTTTCCATAGCTTTTCTCTCCGATAAGAGTTCCTCTTTTATAATCTCTTATTGCTCCAGAAACTATTTCTGATGCAGAAGCACTTCCCTCATTTATAAGTATTACTAACGGAAAATCTCCATAATATTTTCCTTCTCTGTAAGAAAATACTTCCTCTCCTTTTTTAGGTCTTTCACTTACAATTACTCCCTCTTTTATAAACATAGAAGAAATACTTACAGCTTGACCAATTATTCCTCCTGGATTATTTCTTAAATCAAGAATTAATCCTTCCATTCCTTGGCTTATTAATTTATCTAACTCTCTTCCAACTTCTTTATCTACATTTTCTGCAAATTGAGTAAGTTTTATATATCCAATATTACCATCTAACATTTTGCTTCTTACATTTTCAAGCTTTATATCAGCTCTTTTTAAAACTATATCTCTATCTTTCTTTTCAGACTCTCTGTAGATTTTTAATTTTACTTCTGTACCTGTATCTCCTTTTAAAAGTCTTGAAGCTTCTTCAAGCTCTATATCATAAGTACTTTTTCCATCTATATATAAAACTTTATCATTTGGTCTTATTCCCGCATTAAAAGCTGGAGCTCCTTCAATAAGAAGTTCTACTGTAACTGGTTCATTTGCCCCTTTTCTTATTATCATTCCAACTCCAGAATATTCACCTTTCATTTGTCCTTCTAAATCTTCCATACCTTTTTTAGAAAAATAATTTGAATGGGGATCTTCCAAAGTTTCTATCATTCCTTTTAATGCCCCTTGCATAAGAATAGTTTTATCAAGTTTTTTATCTCCAACAAAGTTTTCTTGAATAATATCCATTACATCAGAAATTTCTTTCAGTTGTTTTATATTACTCATAAAACCTGTTTTTTCTTCTTCAGCAGATTGAGCAATAGAAGCAAAAAATAAAAATGTTAACACTCCTATTTTTTTTATACTTAAATTTGACATATCTTCCTCCTAATTTGTAGAACCGTTAACTATCTCTTCAATATCTATATTGTAATCTTTTTCCTGTTTTCCAAATAAAGAGATATACTCAGTATTTCCTTTTCCGCCTTTTATTGGAGAAACATCAAGAAATTCTAAATAAATTCCATTCTCTTTGGCACTTTCTAAAACTCTTTCTATAGCATAGATATGATAATCTTTATTTCTAACAATACCACCTTTTTCTATCATATCTTTTTTTACTTCAAATTGTGGCTTTATAAGAGCCATTAACTTTGTTCCCTCTTCAAAAAATTTATTCAAAGAACCAAATATATGAGTTATCGATATAAAAGATACGTCCATCACCATATAATCTATCTTTGAATTGTCTATATCTTCAACAGTTAAATCCTTTATATGTTTATTTTCTATAGAAGTTACTCTTTCATCTGTTCTAAGTTTCCAGTCTAATTGATTTGTTCCAACATCAACTGCATAAACGTGACTTGCCCCATTTAAAAGAGAACAATCTGTAAATCCACCTGTTGAAGCTCCTATATCCAAAACTATTTTATCTTTAAAATCAAGATTAAAAACATTGATGGCTTTTTCTAATTTTAATCCACCTCTACTGACATATTTCGATTCTTTTCCCTTAACTCTGATATTAAGTTCTTTGTCATCTTCTATTTTTATCATAGTCCCTGGTTTTTCAATTTTTATATCATTAACTAAAACTATTCCAGCCATTACAGCTCTTTTGGCTTTATCTACATCTGGATAGAAACCATTCTCCACCAAAAGTACATCAATTCTTTGTTTCATTAATCTCTCCTTTAAAAGATCTTTTCTCAAAAATTTCATTTTCATTTAGATATTTTAAAATTTCATTATTGAGAATAAGATTTTTAAATCCTTTTTTCTCAACAGATTTTATTAATTTTCCTGTTTCTATTATTCTTTTTGAAAAAAACTCATCACCAATTGGAACTTTTTTATTTTTTCTAAAATAATTAAGCAACTGTTTTGTAGAGCCTAACTTTAATTCCTGTTTAGATTTTTTTAATCTATCTTTTATAACTCCAGTAGTACATTTAAATCTTCTACTTACTTCAACTAGAGACTCTCCTCTCTCAAAGCCTTTTAAAATCTCATTTGCTTCCACTGGATTTATTCTATGATGTTTAGCCGAATACATATCTGCCCAATGAACAAGACGAGCTTCTTTTGTACTTGGGTTTACTTTTCCCCATTTTCCGTGATGAGATACAACTATATGAATTATATTTTTTTTAACTTTATTTTTTAAAATTAATCCTGTTCTCTCTTCTATTTTCTCTATAAGATTTTCTGTTTCTTTTACAACATAATCTGGATTTTTTAACATTATCTGAGAGTGAGAGATATTTTCTTCATTTTTTCTTAAGCTTCCTTTGCTCAAGTCATGAATTATTATCCCAACAATAATAGAAAAAAGATCCAAATCTGTTCCTGCTTTGAAAAAACTAGCATATGTTTTTTTTATTTCATTAACAGAAAGAATAAAAACATCATATGTGTGAGCTGTTATCTTTACCCCTTGGTCGCTAAAATTTTCTAGTTCTTTAACAGCTTCCTCATTCAATAATTCTTCCAAAAATATTTTTATCTTTTGATTAACCTCTAACATCAAGTTTCCCTTCAATTCTATCAACTAATGTTTGTCCCCTTAAACCATATTTTTCCATTAGTTCTCCTCTTTTTCCATGAGGAATTTCTCCAAACTCTATTCCAATTTTATTTATTTTTTTATTTATATTTATGTCATTAAGATAATTTAAAATTTTGCTACCAAACCCATTTACTTCATAGGCTTCTTCTAACACAAAAATATTATCATATTTTTCAAATTCATTTTTTATATAAGATTCATCCATAGGAGTTATTGATGCTGCACTTACAATAGTCCCATCTATCTCTTTTTCCTTTAATAAATCTTTAACAGATAGAATTTCTTTTAACATACTTCCAGTGCAAATAAAAAGATTTTTCTCTCCTTTTACTATCTCTCTCCATTTTCCCAATTCAAATTTTTTATCATCTTCTATATTATAAACATTTTCTTTACTGTATCTTATAGCCATTGGATTAGAAATATCTCTTGATATTTCCAATACCTCTTTTAACTCTTTTTCAGTAGTAGGAGCTACAAGATAAAAATTAGGAATTGTTATAAATAAAGATATATCGTACAGACCATTGTGAGTCTTTCCATCTTCTCCAACTATTCCTGCCCTATCAATTAAAAATCTAACCGGAAGATTTTGTAGTGATATATCATGAATAAGCTGTCCCACTCCTCTTTGTAAAAAAGTAGAATAAACAGCAAAATAAGGTTTCTTTTGACTTTTTGCAAGTCCCCCTGCAAAAGTTACTCCATGCCCCTCAGCTATTCCTATATCAAAACTTCTCTCTGGATATTTTTCAAAAAATTCTTTTAATCCTGTACCTTTTACCATTCCTGCCGATATAGCAAAAATATCTTTATCAACTTTTCCAAGTTCAACTAAACTTTCTCCAACAACATCAGAATATATTTTTTGAGGTCCTTTTTTTTGAGGATTCAACGGACTTACTCCATGAAATTTTTCTTTCTCTTCCTCAGCTGGTTTATATCCTTTTCCCTTTTGAGTTTTTATATGTACAAATATAGGTCCCTCTTCAACTTTTACTTTTTCAAGAATAGAAATAAGATCCTCTAAATTATGTCCATCAATTACTCCAAAATATTTAAAACCTAAATTTTCAGATATACTTACTGGTAAAAAGAAATTTTTAACAGAATGTTCTGCTCTTTTTATTGTATTTGAAAGTTTTTTTCCAAAATTTCCCTTTCCTATGATATTTTTCACATCTTTTCTTATACTCATATAAGCCTTACTAAGTATCATACGACTGAAAAATTTAGAAAGTCCTCCTACATTTTCACCAATAGACATCTCGTTATCATTCAAAATAACAACCATATTTTTTATATTTACCATATTATTTAAAGCTTCTAAAGAGTGTCCATTAGCAATAGAAGCATCTCCAACAACAACTATTATTTTATTCTTTGGATTTCCTATTGCTAAACCTACTCCAGCTGATAAAGCACTTCCTGCGTGTCCACTTATAAAATTATCATAAGGACTTTCTTTAGGATCACAAAAAGGTCCGACCCCTCCAAAAGTTCTTAAGGTATCAAATCTATCTTCTCTATCAGTTAAAATTTTATATACATAAGATTGATGTCCAACATCAAATAAAATTTTTGTATTTTTATCATCAAAGACTTTTCTTAAAGCAACTGTTAATTCTACAATACCTAAATTAGAAGCTAAATGTCCTCCATTTTTTAAGACTACATCTATAATTTTAGCTCTTAATTTATCACACAGTTCTTTTAAATCTTTTATGTTTAAGTTACTCAAATCCATATTCTCGCCCCAATCTATCCTATACTAAATAGTCTTTAAATAAAAAAGCTATTATTATTCCTACAGTGGCTCCTATCAATACTTCAAATGGTGTATGTCCCAATAACTCTTTCAATTTTTTTCCATCATTAAATCTTTGTCCAAGTCTTTGAGCAAATTCATCCACCATTTTATTTACGATCTTAGCCTGTCTTCCTGCAGCTCTTCTTATACCTGCTGCATCATACATTGTTATCCCAGCAAAAACTATAGCTATCGCAAAATATGGAGTATTTGTTCCATATACAATCCCTATACAAGTAGTCAAACAAGAAACTGTTGATGAATGAGAGCTTGGCATTCCACCTGTTTCTAAAAATCTCTTTAAATTAAAGTCTTTATTTGTAAAGATTGTTTCAAGAACTTTATAAAACTGTGCCACAAACCATGCTACAAAAGTTACATCTAATATTCTATTATTAAAAATGATACCAACCTCATTCATTCTTTCTCCTTTTATCCAGAAATTTCTTATCTAACACTTTCTTTCAATTCTAAAGAAATTTTTGGATTTTCTTTATTTTCTTTATATAAAATTATTGTTTTTCCTATGATTCCAACTACTTCACAACCTGTTTTTTCTTGAATTATTTCTGCTAATTCTCTTTTATCTAATTCTACAGATTGTAACATTTTTACTTTTATTAATTCTCTTGAAGATATAGCATCTAATATACTTTGTCCTAAGTTATCTGTATATCCTTCTTTTCCAACTCTTACTAATGGCTCTAACTCATGAGCTCTTTTTCTTAAAAATTCTCTTTCTCTACTGTTCATCTATTTTTCTCCTTAATATTTTTTTATTTAATTTTTTAAACTTCCAGTATAATTGGTAAAATCACTGGATTTCTTTTTGTTTTGCTGTAAACATATTTTGCTACAGCCTCTTTAGTTACGTTTTTTAGAGGTTGCCAATCTCTAAGTTCATCTCTTTCAACTTTGGCAATCTTCATATTGATATGTTCTATCACACCATTTATAAGTTCATCAGATTCTTTTGAATATGTAAATCCTCTAGTTATTACCTCTGGACCAGAAAGAATTTTTTTAGTTTCTTTATCCAAAGTAAATCCTACTATAATAACTCCATCTTGTGATAATTGTTGTCTATCTCTTAAAACTGTTTGTCCTATATCTCCAACACCTAAACCATCAATAAATGTAGCTCCAGCACTTACTTTTCCTTTTAATTTTACACCACTTTTTGCTACTTCTATTTTATTTCCATTTAGCGCAAGTATTGTATTTGATTTTGGAATTCCAACTTTTAAAGCTGTATCTATATGAGCTTTAAGCATTTTATATTCCCCGTGAACAGGCACAAAATATTTTGGTTTTATCAAGTTAAATATAAGCTCTTGCTCTATCTTTGAACCATGTCCTGAAACGTGAATTCCAGCCACTTTCTTAAATATTACTTCCGCTTCATATTTTAATAAATTATTTATATTTTTTGAAACAGCTTTTTCATTACCAGGGATTGGTGTAGCAGAGATAATTACTGTATCTCCCTCTTTTACCCTTGTATGTTTATGGATATTTGAAGCTATTCTTGAAAGAGAAGCCATTGGCTCTCCTTGAGTACCTGTACAAAGTATTACTACTTTATTATCTTTTTGATTATCTACTTCAGATAAAGGAATTATTGTATCTTTTTTTATTTTTAAATATCCCATACTTGAAGCAATCTCAAAAACTTTAACTAAACTTCTTCCATCAACTGCTATTTTTCTTCCATATGATTCTGAAATTTCTATTATTTGTTGAAGTCTATGGATATGTGAAGCAAAAGCCGCTATTATTATTCTTCCTTTAGCCTTTGCAAACTCTATTTGAAAAGCCTCTCCAACTGTTTTTTCTGATGGAGTAAATCCTTCTGACTCAGCATTTGTAGAATCAGATAAAAGTAAATCTATTCCCTTTTCTCCAAGTTGAGCAAATCTTGCTAAATCACTTGGTTGGCCATCTACTGGAGTAAAATCTATTTTAAAATCTCCTGTAAATAAAACATTTCCTGCTGGTGTACTTACATAGATTGCATAAGAATCAGCAATAGAGTGAGTTATTCTTATAAATTCAATATTAAAATATTTTCCAATTTTTACTTTTGATCTATTTTTAACTTCTCTCATCTTTGGAACATCTTTTATTTTAAGATTTTCAAATTTTGATTCTATCAGAGCAAGTGTTAATTTTCCTGAAAAAATAGAAACATCTTTATCGATTTTTTGATATAGATATGGAATAGCTCCTATATGGTCTTCATGTCCGTGAGTTACAAAAAGACCTTTTATTTTACTCTTATTATTTTCTACATAAGAAAAATCTGGAATTACCGCATCTATACCTAAAAGTCCCTCTCCAGGAAATCCCAATCCACAATCAATTATTATTATCTCATCTCTATATTGGACTAAACTCATATTTTTTCCAACTTCATCTAATCCACCTAGAGGAATAACATACATTTTTTCTTCTTTTGTCTCTTTAGTTTCTTTAATCTCTTTTACTATTTCTTTTGTTTTTTCTAAATTCTCTGTTCCTTTCTTCCCTTTTTTTTCAAAAGAGTTAGTTTTTTTTCTCCTAAATATCATTTTTTCTTCCTCTTATCTTTATTTGATTATTCTCCTGTGGATATAACTATCTTATTTTTAAGACTTTTATCCTCTTTAAGATTTTCAATTCCTAACTTTTTAGCTATTTTATAAGCTACAAAATAATCTTCTTTATTATATGAAACTTGACTTTCTTTTTCAGATACCTTATTTTTTATTCTTCTTAATCCTAAGTATCCTTCTTTATCTAAAGTTTGCATATATTCAGCTGCTTTTTCACTTACTCCAACAACATCAATGTCATAGATTTTTTTCTCCTCTTTTCCAAGAACGATTACCACATTAGCTAATGTTGGAATTGTTGCATCTTCTTTTATTTTGAAATATTTTTCATCAACTGACATTATTATATCTTCAGTTTGTTTTTGATTTAGATCATTTATAATAACATAACTTTCATTGATATTTGTTTCATAGTTAGCTGCTGAATATTTAACTCCAAGATCTTTTTGAAGTTTATTTCCAGTTTTTCTAGCATATCCTGCTTTTCCGTTAGCATTTAATATATCAACCACTACTTTAGCATTTTCTATACTAGCTTTTTCATCACTACTATAAAAGTTTTCAAATATTTTTTCTATACTAGAAGTTAAAATATATCTTTTATCTTCTACCACTACTTCTGGTATTTTTGTAGAAGTTTTTACTGGTAATTCCACTTCTCCATATTTTAAAACTTTATAGTCTTTTATTTTTTCTGGAAAAATATAGTTAATATTATTTAAAATCTCTTTGTAATTTTTTACATCTACAAGCTCTCCAAGAGTTTTTTCTTTATCTAGTTGTATTTCAAAAGGAATCTCTATTGCCAGTTTGTCTTCATAAACTAGAAAAATATTTTCTTTCCCTACCAACATATACCTTGTCATTTTATCTGTTTCTCTATTATCTCTTAAAGTTATAAAAATTAACGAACAGATAAATATTGTAAGTAAAATTGCTCCCCCTAAAACATATTTTATTCTAGATAATTTTTTCTTATAGTTCACCTATTAACAGCTCCTTTTCAATAGATATTATTTTTACTTTTACTTCGTCATTTGTTTTTAAAATAATATTTTCTTTTCCTAAAATTTCCACTCTAAGATAATTTTTGCTATACCCAAAATAGCTTCCTTTTTTTTGTTCTTCCACTAATACAGTTAACTCTTTTCCTAAATATTTTTCTCTTATTTTTTCTCCACACTCTTCTTGTGCTTTTTCTAAATCAATTACTCTTTCTCTTCTTACTTGCATAGGTATTTGATCTTTAAAAGTAGCTGCTAGAGTTTTTTCTCTCTCTGAATAAGGGAAAACGTGAAGTGATGAGAACCCAATCTCTTTTATAGCTTCTTTTGTATTTTCATACATTTTTTCTGTTTCTCCTGGAAAACCAACTATTACATCAGCTGTGTATTCTATATTTTCCACTTCTAATTTTAATTTTTGAAGTCTTTCTTTTATCAATTCCACTCCATATTTTCTTCTCATAGCTCTTAGTACATCATCATCACAAGATTGTAAAGAGATATGTAAGTGAGGCATTATTTTAGGATTTTTCATAACAGAAATAAATCTATCTGTTATTCTGTCTGGATATATTGAACCAAGTCTTATTCTTGTGATACCATCTATTTTGGTAAGGCTTTCTAATAAATCTTCAAAAACTATATCCCCTTCAAGATCTTTTCCATAGTCTCCTATATTTATTCCAATAAGTATAATCTCTTTATATCCCTCTTCCACAAGTTTTTTTGCTTCAGAAATTATGTTTTCAAAATTTCTTGATCTACTTTTTCCTCTCCCAAAAGGAATTTTACAATAAGAACAAAAATTATTACATCCATCTTGGATTTTTATATAGGCTCTTGACATCTCTCTTAAAGTTGAAAACTCTAATTCTCGATATTTATCCTCTTGGAAAATATCAGATACCATTAAATGATTTAGTTCTTTACTTTTTAATTCTTCTATAAGAGTAACTATCCCCTCTTTATTTGTATTTCCTACAACATAATCAACTTCGTCTATTTTAAGAAGTTCTTCTCCGTTTGTTTGAGCATAACAACCTGTCACTATCACTTTTCCATTAGGATTATGTCTTTTAGCTCTTCTTAATATATTTCTTGTTTTTTTATCAGCTATCGAAGTAACTGTACAAGAGTTTACAATATAAAAATCTGAATATCCATCAAAATCTACATCTTCATAACCTAATTTTATAAGCTTTGTTTTTAGACTTTCAGTTTCATATTGATTAACTTTACATCCTAAAGTATAAAAAGCCACTTTTTTATTTAAATTCATTAACTAGCACTCCTCCTACTACAATAGCAGCAGTTTCAGCTCTCAAAATATTTTTTCCTAAAGTAACTATATTAACATTTTCTAAATTTTTTAAATAGTCTATCTCACTAATATCAAATCCACCCTCTGGTCCAATAATATAAAGGACTTTTTTAGGTTTATTTTCAATTTTTCTTAAAAGACTTTTTAAATTAAATTCTTTTTCACATTCATAAGGTACTATTATTAAATCAAATTTCTTATAATCAATTTGATTAATTTTTGTTATTTTATCTATCTTTAAAAATTTTGTTCTTTGACACTGTTTAACTGCTTCCTTAGAAATTACATTCCATTTATCTTTTGTTTCATTTAATTTTACAATAGTTCTTTTTGTTTCAAGTGGAATTATTCTATCAATTCCAATTTCTGTAAGTTTTTGAATAACAAGTTCCATTCTATCATTTTTTATTATAGATATTCCTGCTACTAACTCAACTTCATCTTCTTCCGATTTTTTAGTTTCAATTATTTCTAAAATAATCTCTTTTTTTTCTATCACTAAAACTTTACAGATATATTCATTTTCACCATCTACAGCTCTTATAACTTCACCTTCTTTAACCCTAAAAGAGTTTTTTAAGTGATTTATATCAGCTTTATCTGTTATTTCTATTCTGTCTAACCCTATAATATTTTTATCTTCAATTACTACAGTTATCATCTTTTCACATCCTAGATAATATCTTTATTTTTTAATAAATCATCTAATGTTGTAGATTTTAAAATCTCTTTCATTGCACTATCAAGTCTATTCCAAATACAACTTCCTACACAACCCTCATCAGCACAATCTTTTGTTTCTTTTACATTTTCATTACAATTTATTATTTTTTCATCATCATCTAAAATTTTATAAATTCTATAAAGAGTTATCTCTTTTGGGTCTGTTACAAATCTATATCCCCCATTTGGTCCTCTTTTTCCTTCGATGATGTTTTCATTTTTCAATTTATTTAGTATTTGTTCTAAATATTGAATAGAAATCTCTTCTTTTTCAGAAATCTCTTTTATTCTTACCATTTTTCCTTTTAGACTTTCTTCCACTATATACACTAAAGCTTTTAAACCATATCTAACTTTTGTGTTTATTTTCATACTCTTTACTCCTTAATCTTAAAATGTTCTCTCCCTTTCTCTGTGACAACTCTTCCTCTTGGAGTTCTTTTTATATAACCTATTTTTACTAAATATGGCTCATAAACTTCTTCAATAGTTCTTTTATCCTCTCCCAAAAGTAAAGAAAGAGTTTCTATCCCTACAGGACCTCCATTATAATTTTCTAACATAGAAACAATTATTCCTCTATCTAATTCATCAAGTCCATTTTGATCTACCCCTAAAAGTTTCAAAGATTCTGTAACAATAGATTTTGTTATAACTCCATCACCTTTTATTTCAGCATAATCTCTCACTCTTTTTAAAAATCTATTGGCAATTCTCGGAGTTCCTCTACTTCTTTTAGCAATCTCCAAAGCTCCCTCTTCTTCAAGTCCCACTTGTAAAACTTTTGCCCCTCTAATAAGAATATCAACTAAATCTTTATCTGTATAATATTCCATTCTGTGAGTTACACCAAAACGATCTCTAAGAGGAGAACTTAAAAGTCCAGCTCTTGTAGTGGCTCCTATCAAAGTAAAAGGTGGCAACTCTATTCTTATAGATTTTGCTGATGGACCTTTTCCTATTATTATATCTAGCTCTCCGTCTTCCATAGCAGGATATAAAATTTCTTCCACTGAAGTATTCAATCTATGAATTTCATCTATAAATAAAATATCATTTTCTTCCAAAGATGTCAAAATAGCTGCCAAGTCTCCCGCTTTATCCAAAACTGGTCCAGAAGTTATTTTTAAATTAACTCCCATTTCATTGGCTATAACTCCAGCAAGAGTAGTTTTTCCAAGTCCAGGAGGTCCATATAAAAGAATATGGTCTATACATCCTCCTCTTCTTTTAGCAGCTTCTATAAAAATTTTCATTTTTTCTTTAAGAGTAGATTGTCCTATATATTCATCAAATTTTTTTGGTCTAAGGGTTCTTTGAGTTTCTACTTCATTTCCTAATTCTTTATCTGTAACCACTCTATCCACAACTTACCTCTTTCAAAAAATTCCTTACTCATTTTATAAATTATTATATCATTTATGATATTTTTTTAAAAGTTTTTTCTACCATTTTCAAAAAATATTTTCTTTGATATATAACAAAAATAAAAAGCCAGCGCAAACTGACTTTTTAATAAAATTATAATTTAAATAATAAATCTTCATACACTGGGAATGGCCATAAACTTTTTTCACAAAGATGTTCTAATACGTCTACCCATTCTCTTAAATGTTTTAATCTTGGAACTACATGATAATGATAATATTTAGCTCTTTCATATTGATCTTTTATATAAATTGCTTCTGAAAAATCTTTTTCTAGTTCTGCCAAAGAGTTTCTTAAATGATCTTTTCCATTTATAACTTTTAATAGATGTCTTTTATCTCCTGCAACACAGTTTTCATATTCTGGTCCTAAAGCAAGTTGAATATTTTTTATTGAAGTAGCAATATTATTCATATATCTCATTATTGCTGGATAAATTTCATTTCTTGCCATTCTTATAGCTGTTGTTGTTTCTATTTTTAGTTGTTTATTATATCTTTCTGTATAAATTACAAATATTGAGTTAAGCTCTCCTCTATTTAAAACTCCATTTCTTTCAAATAATTCTACTGTTGATTCTTTTTTATAAACTGGTAAAGCTTCAACTGTACAACTTAGATTTGGTAATCCTCTTCTTTTTGCTTCTTCTACCCAAGCTTCGTCATATCCGTTACCATTGAAAACTATCCTTTTATGTAAATTGTATCTTTCTTTTACCAATTTTACAATCTCTTTATTCATATTTGTTTTATCTTCTATTTTTTCAAGTTTGTCAGCGTACTCTTTTAATATATCAGCAACTATAGTATTAATTATAAATACTGGTGTTGTTGGAGATGCACTTGATCCTGGCATTCTATATTCAAATTTATTTCCTGTAAAAGCAAATGGAGAAGTTCTATTTCTATCAGAACTATCTCTTGGAATTCTTGGAACATTATATGTTCCTAATTCAATAGATTCCTCTTTTTCTTCATTTCTATTAATTTTATCAACATTTTCTAAAAGTTCTTGAACAGGTTCTCCTATAAAAATAGAAATTATTGCTGGAGGAGCTTCTGCACCACCAAGTCTATGATCATTTCCTGAAGTAGCTGTTGAAACTCTTAAAACATCTGAATATCTATCTACCGCTTCTATTATAGCTGTTAGATAAAGTAAAAAATCTAATTTTCCTTTTGAAATATTTTCTGGATCTAATAAATTTTCTCCTGTGTCTGTGCTTAAAGACCAGTTACAATGTTTTCCCGATCCATTTACTTTATCAAATGGTTTTTCATGTAAAAGTGCTGCTAGTCCATGTCTATCTGCAACTCTTTTTATCATATCCATACAAAGTTGATTTTGATCTGCTGCCACATTAGCTGAAGAATACATTACAGCTAACTCAAATTGGTTTGGTGCAACTTCATTATGTTTTGTTTTTGCCATAACTCCAAGTTGCCATAACTCAGAATCTAACTCAGCCATAAAATGTTCTACTTTTTCTTTTAAAGCACCGTAGTAGTGGTCAGATAATTCTTGACCTTTTGGAGGAAGTGAACCAAATAAAGTTCTTCCAGCAAACATCAAATCTTCTCTTTTTTCTAAAAATTGTTTTTCTATTAAGAAATATTCTTGCTCAATCCCTAAAGTAACATCTATTTTGTTAGTTCTTTCATCACCTAAAGCTCTTCTTATTCTAAGAGCCTCTTTTGTTACACTATTGATTGACCTTAAAAGAGGAACTTTTTTATCTAAAGTTTCTCCATGAAACCCAACTAAAGCTGTTGGAATAAAAAGTGTTTTTGCTTTTTCTGGTCCTCTTAAAAACATTGGAGAAGATATATCCCAAGCTGTATATCCTCTAGCTTCAAAAGTTGAACGAAGTCCCCCATTAGGGAATGATGATGAGTCAGCTTCTCCTTTTATTAACTCTTTTCCTGAGAATTGAGATAAAATATTTCCATCAGAAGTTACCGATATAAAAGATTCATGTTTTTCCGCAGTAAGCTCTGTTAAAGGTTGAAACCAGTGAGTAAAATGTGTAGCACCATTTTCTGTAGCCCAGTTTTTAGCAGCATTGGCTATTACTTCTGCAACAGATATTGATAGCTCTTTTTCTCCTCTTTGAACAGCTTTAAATTCTTTAAAAATAGAGCTTGGAACTCTACTTTTCAATTGTAATTCAGAAAAATAGTTTTTCCCAAAAACTTCCAACATATTTTTCATAAAAATATTCCTCCCCTTCCCAAAATCATTTATTTAAAAATATAATATTTAGTTAAAAATTTATAAAAAATATTTATGGTGGTGATTTTATCACAATTCACTTCTGATGTAAAGGATTTTTTTCAAAAATAATTTTTAAATTTCATTCACTATGTTTTTTTATATTTTCATTTATTTTAATATTTTTTCAGAAAATGTTTGAAAAATCACACTAAATAATATATAATTTAATATGTATACTTTTAATTTTTAATATAAATTATCTGGATATATAACTTTTCACAAAAAAGGAGGAGGAAATTAGTTATGAAGACAATAGAAGTTGAAATAAAAAACAAAGCTGGTCTTCACGCTAGACCTTCATCTCTTTTTGTTCAGGTCGCAAGTAATTTCGATTCAGAAATCAAAGTAAAGTATGAAGATGAAGAAATTAACGGAAAAAGTATTATGGGACTTATGCTTTTGGCTGCTGAACAAGGTGCTGTTCTGACACTTACTGCTAATGGTGATGATGAAGACGATCTACTTGATGCACTTAAAGAGCTTATAGAAGATAAAAAATTTGGAGAAGAATAGCTGATGATTATTAAAAGAGCTGAAAAAATGGGATTTTGTTTTGGAGTCTCAGGTGCTGTTGACCTTTGTGAAGAGGTTATTAAAAAAAATAATATCTCTAAAAAAAAGATGTATATCTTAGGAATGTTAGTTCACAATAAAGTAGTTATAAAAGATATGGAAGATAAGGGATTTGAAGTCTTAAAAGAGGAAGATCTTTTATCTCATAAAATCCATTTAGGAGAAAATGATCTTGTTATAATAAGAGCTCATGGAACTACCAAAGAGATATATAAAATTTTAGATAAAAGTGGTTGTGAAATTTTTGATGCCACTTGTGTCTTCGTAAAAAGAATAAGAAATGCTTTGATAGAGACTGAGAATAAAGGTAATAAAATAATTTTCGTAGGTGATAAAAATCACCCTGAAGTAAAGGGAATTCTTTCTTTTGGAAATAATTTTGAAGTTATTGCCTCTTTTGAGGAATTTTTGAATTTTAAAGTAGACAGTAATGTAAATTATACTCTACTTACTCAAACAACTTTTAACAAAGAAGTTTTCTTTAAAATAAAAGATTATATATTAGAAAACTATAATAATATTGAGATTTTTAGTAAAATCTGTGGAGCTACTTATGAAAGACAAAGAGCTGTTGAAAAATTAGCTAAAGAGTGTGAAGCTATTATTATAGTTGGAGATAAAAAAAGCTCAAATAGTAAAAAACTTTATGAAATTTCTAAAGAGATAAATGAAAAAAGTTATCTTATAGAAGAAGTAGACCAACTTAATGTAGATTGGTTAAAAAATATCTCCTCTGTTGGAATAACAGCAGGAGCATCAACACCAGAAAAAATAATAATTGAGATAGAAAAATTTATAAGGGGGAACTTTGATGACAAACATGGATTATAGCAACGAATTTGAAACTCTACTTGAAAACTACCTTCCTTCAGAAGGAGGAAACGGTAAAAAAGTAGTTGGAACTCTTGAAAGTAAAGACAGAAATTTCTGCCTTTTAGATGTACCTGGAGAAGGAACACCTGTTAGAGTTAGAACTGAAGAGTTAGAAAATTATAACGTTGGTGACGAAGTAGAAGTTATGCTAGTAGGAGAAACACCAGAAGGAGAATACCTTATCGGTTCTAGAAGAAGAATCGAAATGGAAGCTGGTTGGGAACATCTTAAAAAAGCTTTCAACGAAAAAGAAAAAGTTACTGGAAAAGTTTTAAAAGAAATAAAAGGTGGATATATTGTCGAAGTTTTCTCTCACCAAACTTTCTTACCAAAATCTCTTTCTGAAGCTAAAGATGCTAACGAAATAGTTGGAAAAACTTTTGATTTCTTAGTAAAAGAAATTAAAGAAGATAAAAAAGGAAAAAAAGTTACTGTATCAAGAAAAGATATCATACTTGCTGAAAAAGACGAAGAATTCAAAAAAATTAATATAGGAGATGTTACTGAAGGAGTTGTTACTGAAATACTTCCATTTGGTATCGTTGTAGCTATTGGAAAATTAAGAGGATTTATTCATATTTCTGAACTTTCTTGGAAAAAATCTGAAAAAATCGAAGGATACAATGTTGGAGACACTATAAAAGTAAAAGTTATCGAATTAGAAGAAAATAAGAAAAACATAAAACTTTCTATAAAATCTCTTACGAGAAATCCTTGGGACGTTGCAGCTGAAACTTTCAAAGTTGATGACGTTGTTGATGGAAAAGTTACTAAACTTTTACAATATGGAGCTCTTGTAGAAATTCTTGATGGAGTTGAAGGACTTGTTCACATTTCTGATTTAACTTGGAACAAGAAAAAACTTTCTGTTTCTGAATTCTTAAAAGTTGGAGATGTTGTAAAAGTTAAAATTCTTGAATTAAAACCTGAATCAAGAAAATTAAAATTAGGTGTTAAACAACTTTCTGCTGATCCTTGGGAAGATGCTGAAACTAAATATGCAGTTGGAAACAAACTTTCTGGAAAAATAGCTGAAGTTAAACCTTATGGAATCTTTGTTGAAATTGAAGATGGAATAGATGTATTTATCCACCAAGCTGATTTCTGTTGGATAGGAAACAAAAAATTTGAAAAAGGTCAAGAAGTAGAATTCCAAGTTATCGAATTAGATACTGAAGAAAGAAGAATAAAAGGAAGTATCAAATTATTAGAAGAAAGTCCTTGGGAAAAAGCTTTAAAAGAATTTAAAGTTGGAGATATAGTTGAAAAACCTATAAAAAATATCCAAGACTTTGGAGTATTTGTAAATCTTGAAAATGGTGTTGATGGATTTATCCCTACACAACTACTTTCTAAAGAATTTATAAAAGATGTTAAAGCTAAATTCAAAGTTGGAGATGTTGTAAAAGGTAAAATAATCGAAATCGACAGAGAAAAACAAAGAATTAAAATATCTGTTAAAGCTTATGAATTAGATGCTGAAAGAAACGAAACTAGAGAGTTACTAGAAAAATACGGAACTGCTGGTGAATAATAAAAAATAGAAATTTAAAATGGAACCTTGTGAGGTTCCATTTTTTTATAATTATTATAAGAATAATTCAGGTTCTCTTCTAGTTGATGCGTATTGTGCTTCAAGTTCATGTTGATGATATAAATAATTTTCATTATCATAATATTTAGCACCGTTTGGACATCTTTTTACACAAGCACAACATTTCATACAAATTCCAAAAACATCACTCGGATCTTCAGGGTTTATTGAACCTAGAGGACAAATTGATGCACAAAGTCCACATTTATTGCAAAGCTCCATATTTGTTTTTGGTTTAACTTTTCTTATATCTATTGAATTTCCTTTAGAATCTCTAGGTTGATAGTAGAAACGAATTGGAGTTTCTCCTTTTACTTCTATCAATTTTTCTGGATCAAAATCTTTTCCTGTTACTTTTTCAAAAATATTTTCTGCAAAAGTAGAAGCAATTTCCATGTCTTTAGCATCTGGTCTTCCAGCTCCTAATATTTTTGAGAATGAGTGTTCTCCTATAAAAGCTCCACCTGCAATTGGTTTCATTCCTTTATCTTTTAAAATATTTCTAAGTTCTATTAAAGCGTCATCAAAGTTTCTATTTCCATATAAAACTACTGGTACAGCTAAAGCTCCGTTTCCTTTTAATGTATCTAAATATTTTAAAAGTAAATTGGGTACTCTTCCTGCTATAACTGGTGTCCCAAAAACTACTAAATCTTCTTCAGTAAAACTTTTTTCTACTTTTCTTACTTTTGGTAAAGTGAAATCATAATCTTCATATTCCACCCCTAATTTTTCAGCAATTTTTTTTCCTATATGTGTTACAACTTTTTCTGTTGTTCCTGTTCCTGTGAAATACATTCCCCAAACTTTTTTTATCATATATCCTCCTAAAGATAATTTTTTTGTTTAGTATATTATACTCTATATTAAAAAATAATACAATTTTTTAGATAAAAATTAAAAGAGGATAAGAAATTCCTATCCTCTTTAGTTATAATTTTTAATAATTAATCGTCCCAACATTCTGTGTTTTTTAATCCTGGAATGTTACTAGCTTTGAATATCGGTTCTTTTCCAATTTTTCTTTGTTTTTCATAATCTTTGATAGCTGCAAAAGCAAATTTAGCAAGAACTGCGATTGTTAATAAGTTCATTGTTGCCATTAGACCCATAAATAAATCTGCTAAGTTCCAAACAAATGGAAGATCTGCTATACAACCACAAAGTACCATTGCAACTACCAAAACTCTATAAATTGTTAGCCATATTTTATTAACTTTTATAAATTCTATATTTGTTTCCCCATAATAATAGTTTCCAATTACTGATGAGAAAGCAAAGAATAATATACAAGCAGCTATAAATACTGCTCCCCAAGATCCAACTTGAGAAACGATTGCATCTTGAGTTAATTGAATTCCATTAGCATTGCCAGTTGTATAATTTCCTGAAATTAATATTATAAAAGCTGTACAAGAGCAAATAATTATTGTATCTGTAAATACTCCAAAAGCTTGAACAAGACCTTGTTTTACAGGGTGAGAAACATCAGATGTTGCAGCTGCATTTGGAGCACTTCCCATACCAGCTTCATTTGAAAATAATCCTCTTTTAATTCCTTGCATTATAACTGTTCCAAATAATCCTCCTGCCACTGGTTTCAATCCAAATGCACTAGAGAAAATTAAAGATAAAAGAGAAGGAATCATAGCAATATTTTTTACAATAATGAATACTGCTACAAAAATATAAGCTACTGCCATTACTGGAACTAAAACTTCCGCAACATGAGCTATTCTTTTAATTCCACCAAATATAATTATTGCTGTAACAACTGCTAAAACTATTCCAACATAAAGCTGATTTATTCCGAAAGCTTTATTAAAAGCTGATGCCATTGTATTTGCCTGTACTGAGTTAAATACAAGTCCATATGTTACAGATATAAGAATAGAGAAAACTACTCCCATCCATTTTTTTCCTAAAGCTCTTTCCATATAGTAAGCTGGTCCACCTCTAAAGTGATCTCCATCTTTTATTTTATATATTTGAGCTAATGTGCATTCCACTAAACTTGAACACATTCCAATTAAAGCTATAAGCCACATCCAAAATACTGCTCCAGGTCCTCCAATTACTATAGCTATTGCTACTCCTGCAAGATTTCCTGTCCCTACACAAGAAGCTATTGATATACAAAAAGCTTGAAAGGAAGAGATTCCTTTTGAACTACCTGAAGATTTCCCACCTAAAATCCTAAACATTTCTCCAAGCATTCTTACTTGAATAAATCCTGTTTTTACTGAAAAATAAGTTCCTAAAATTAAAAGTAAAGCTATTAATATATAAGAATACAGCAAATTATTTACCGTTCCTATAAGTTGAGATATTTGTTCCATACTTCCCCCTATATTTTATGTTTTTTGTAATATTATACTACATATGTATAAATAATACAATTTTTTAATAAAAAAGAACTACCAAAGTTAGTATCCATTCGTAATCATCTAACTTTAGCAGTTCTTAGATCTTTTTTTATTTAATTCCAGCTAACTAATAATTAAATTAATCCCAACATTCTGTATTTTTTAATCCAGGAATATTTTTAGCTTTAAATACAGGATTTTTTCCTTCTTTTCTTTGCTTCATGTAGTCTTTAATAGCTGCTACAGCAATAGGAGAAAGAATTGTTATAACAAGAATATTGATTAAAGCCATGATTCCCATGAATAAGTCTGCCATACTCCATACAGTTCCAAGTTTTGCTACTGAACCAACATAAACAGCAACTAAAACAAATAATCTGAATATAAATAAGCTTGTTTTATTTTTAGAAATATAACCTAAGTTAGTTTCTCCATAGTAGTAGTTTCCTATTACAGAAGAGAAAGCAAATAGGAAAATACAGAAAGTTACAAAGTGAATTCCCCAACTTCCAACAGAGTGTGCTAGAGCCATTTGAGTTAATTGTATTCCTTCAAATCCTTGAGCGTAAGCTGCTTGATAATCTGGATATAATAAAACGATAAAAGCTGTTGCACTACAAACTAATATTGTATCAACGAATACACCAAAAGCTTGTAATAAACCTTGTTTAACAGGGTGAGAAACATTAGATATAGCAGCAGCATTTGGTGCAGATCCCATACCAGCTTCGTTTGAATATAATCCTCTTTTTACCCCTTGAAGTACTACTGCTCCAATTCCTCCACCAACTGCTTGTTGAATTCCAAAAGCATTTTCTACTATACTCATAAATAATCTAGGTAATTCAGTTATATTTAAAAGTAAAACAACAATTGCAACTATAATATAAGCCACAGCCATTACTGGAACTATAACTCCAGAAACATTTGCTATTCTTTCAGTTCCTCCAAATATTACAACTGCAGTTAATAATGTAACAATTCCTCCACCTATATAAAGATTTAATCCAAAAGATCCTTGAAGAGCTGAAGTTATTGTATTTGCTTGAACAGTGTTAAATATAATAGCAAAAGTTACTATAACTATAACAGAGAATATTGCTCCTAAACCTTTCATTCCAAGAGCTTTTTCCATATAATATGAAGGTCCTCCTCTAAAAGTTCCATCATCATTTTTTACTTTATAAACTTGTGCTAAAGTATTTTCTACCAAACTTGTTGCTCCACCTAAAAGTGCGATTAGCCACATCCAGAATACTGCTCCAGGTCCTCCAATAGAAATAGCTATAGCTATTCCTGCTAAGTTTCCTGTACCAACGTGAGATGCTACTGAAATACAAAATGCCTGAAATCCTGTAACTTGTCCTGTAACTTTTTTTTCTCCATCTTTAAGAGTAGATAGTCTACCAGTTATTAAACCAACCATATCTCCTAATAATCTTGCTTGAGCAAAACCTGATCTAAATGTAAAAAATAATCCTAGTGCGATTAAAAGTCCCATTAAAATATAAGACCATAAATAATCGTTAATTGTTCCAGCTATTGAAAGTAAAAAGTTCATAGCTACCTCCTTTAATTTTTTTATTTATCTTTTTTTAAAAAATTGTTAAACTAAGTTCTTTTGATAGTTCTTCTAATACAGCTACCCCTGCAACAGAGTTTCCTCTTTTATCTAATGATGGTCCAAAAACTCCTATTCCCATTTTTCCTGGAACAACAGATACTATTCCTCCTCCTACTCCACTCTTTGAAGGAATTCCAACTCTTACTGCAAATTCTCCTGAACTATCATACATTCCACAAGTAACCATTAAAGTTTTTACTATTGTTGCTATTCTTGAATTGATAACTTGTTCCCCTGTACTAGTTTTTCCACCTCTTGCTAAGAAAAGTCCAATTCTTGCTAAGTTTTTAGCTGTGGCTTCTATTGAACATTGTTTAAAATACACATCTAGTGCATCTTCTACATTTCCTTCTATAATATTTTGACTTTTCAAGAAATATCCCATGGCTCTGTTTCTATTTCCTGTTTCTGATTCTCCACAATAAATTTTATAATTTACATCTAATGTATCATCTTCAGAAATTTTTCTAACAAAATCCAATAATCTTTGGAATTTTTCTCTTGCATCTTTTCCTTTTATCATTGAGCTTACTGCTATGGCTCCAGCATTTATCATTGGATTATAAGGTCTTTTTCTGCTAGAAGTTTCCAATTTTTTTATAGAGTTAAACGGATCTCCTGTTGGCTCCATTCCAACTTTACTAAAAACATACTCTTCACCGTTATCAAGTATAGCTAACATCAATGTGATTATTTTTGATATACTCTGAATAGTAAATTTTTCTTCACAATCTCCTGCACAATATTCATTTCCATCTATATCATATATACAAATTCCTAGAGCATCTTTTTTAGCTTTATCTAGTTCTGGTATATAGTTAGCAACTTCTCCTAGTTTTGATTTTGCTTGATTATTTTTTACTAGATTTTTTAATAAATCTTCCATTTTTCTTCCTCCGCGATACTTTTCAATATGTTTTATTCAAAAAATATAATTTTTTGTTTTATAAAACAACAATATTCCTCTTAAACAATATACAACTTTAATTTTATTCTGTCAATATAAATTTAAAATGTTTGCTATATATTTTTTATATTACACTGGCGGATAGAATCTATTTATTTTTTTATAAGTTTTTCAACTGGGATTTTAATATATAAAATTAATTTAAAAAATATATTTTT
>OGRS01000255.1_pt1 | contig 55539 bp, 44 predicted proteins | sample 1553561 | NCBI WGS metagenome assembly OGRS01 (sample SAMEA2580103, study PRJEB22360) | human gut metagenome | biome: human gut; feature: human-associated habitat; material: faeces | place: Denmark | collected 2008/2010
TTAAAGGAAAAAATGGTGCTGGGATGATCCCAGCACCTAGTTTGTCTACAGTCTGAAGAGTTGGAATAAATTCCAACTCTTAGTGGTTTCTTATATGATCAATCAAGACTAAGCACGTTCAACCTTACCAGATCTTAAGCAAGAAGTACAAACGTACATTTTCTTAGCTGCTCCGTTAACTTTAACTTTAACAGATTTGATGTTAGATTTCCACATTTTATTTGATCTTCTATGTGAATGGCTCACTGCGTTTCCAAAATGAGCACCTTTGCCACAAATAGCACATTTTGCCATGTTAGCACCTCCTTATTCCAATCTCTATTCCTGTTTCATTCCAGGCTCGACAACTATTTCATTCTAACAGATTGATTTATAAAAATCAAGAATAAATTTGCTTTTATTTTAAATCATTTTTTGAAACACTAGACTTAGGTGGTTTCATAATGTATAATCGAAATATATAAATTCTCGTTTGGAGGTATAATTTATGAAAGGACATGTGAATACAAAGAATGGAGAGATCTCCATTGAAAATCAGGTAATTGCGAAATATGCCGGAATCTGTGCTCTTGGATGTTTTGGTATCGTAGGGATGGCAATGGTGAATATGAAAGATGGGATTGCCAAGCTGTTAACAAGAGATAATATCAGAAAAGGTGTATTTGTTTCTGTAAAGAATAATAAGATCACGATAGACTTCCATATTATTGTATCTTATGGAGTTTCTATTTCTACAGTGGCAAGTAACCTTATGGAATCTGTAAAGTATCGTGTAGAAGAATTTACAAGCCTTGAAGTAGAACGGATCAATATTTACGTAGAGGGCGTAAAGGATATAGGATAATAGATAATGGAGGCAAAGATTAAGATGAAACAGATAGATGCAGCTTTGCTGCAGAAGATGTTGATTGGCGGAGCCAAGAGATTAGAGGCGAATAAAGAATATATTAATGAACTGAATGTATTCCCTGTGCCAGACGGTGATACAGGAACGAATATGACAATGACAGCTCTTGCAGCTGCTAAAGAAGTTGGGAATGCAGCAGAAGTGACAGTGAAAGAAGTAACAAGAGGATTATCAAGCGGTTCTTTAAGAGGAGCCAGAGGTAACTCAGGTGTTATTCTATCCCAGTTATTCAGGGGATTTTATAAAGGTGTCAAAGATCAGGACGTATTAACAACAGAAACTGTTGCAGCAGGATTTAAGAAGGCAGTAGAGACAGCTTATAAAGCAGTTATGAAACCAAAGGAAGGAACAATCCTTACGGTAGCGAAAGTAACAGCAGAGAAGGCAGTATATTGTGCAAGGAATACAGAAGATTTTGAAGAATTTGCTCAGGTAGTGATCAAGGAAGCGAACGAGATTCTTCAGAAGACACCAGAGATGTTACCAGTTCTGAAAGAAGCAGGAGTGGTTGATTCAGGTGGACAGGGACTTGTGGAATTCCTACAGGGTGCTGTTGATGCTTTAATGGGTAAAGAAGTTGATTTAAGCAGTATTGAGAAGACAGCAGTTAAACCAGCAGCAACAGCAAGTGAAGCACCATTAGAAGAGAAAGACATTAAATTTGGTTATTGTACAGAATTTATCGTTATGACGAAAGATGAGATTTCCATGGAAGAAGAACAGAAGTTTAAAGATTTCTTAATGGGAATCGGAGATTCTATCGTGGTTGTTGCAGATGAAGACATCATTAAAGTACATGTGCATACAAACCATCCTGGGAAAGCGATCGAGAAAGGTCTCACATATGGAGAACTTACGAATATGAAGATCGACAACATGAGAGAAGAACACAGAGAACGTTTAAATCTCACACAGGCAGAAGCACAGGCAGAAGAAAGCAAACCAGAAGAACCTAGAAAAGATTATGGATTTGTGGCAGTATCGATCGGTCAGGGGATGAATGACATTTTCCGTGAGTTAGGTGTTGATCATCTGATCGAAGGTGGACAGACGATGAACCCTAGCACCGAAGATATGTTGAATGCGATCGAGCAGGTGAATGCAGAGACTGTATTTATCTTGCCAAATAACAAGAATATCATTCTTGCAGCGACACAGGCACAGTCTTTAGTGGAAGATAAGAATGTAGTGATCATTCCGACAACAACAGTTCCACAGGGAATCTCAGCGATCATTGGATTTGATCCAGATGCGGATGCCGAAGAGAATGAAGAGAACATGAAAGACATCATTGAATGCGTGAAGACTGGAGAAGTTACTTATGCAGTCAGAGATACATCCATCAATGGTATTACGATCAAGGTTGATGATATCATGGGAATCGATGATGATGGGATCAAGAAAGTCGGACAGGATGTCGAGAAAGTCACATTAGAATTACTAGAAGAGATGGTGGATGAAGACAGCGAACTGATCAGCATTTACTATGGAGAAGACACAACCAAAGAACAGGCAGAAGCATTACTTGAGAAAGTAGAAGAAACATATGGTGACTGTGATGTACAGTTAGAATATGGCGGACAGCCAATTTATTATTTCTTATTATCAGTAGAATAAGAGAAGATGGGAAATCCCGCTTGATGGCGGGATTTCTTTGCTTTCATGAGAATATGATAAAGAATTTTGAAGGAGACAAAAGATGGATGGCACAACAAATATCATAGAATTAAAAGGAATTGGGGAAAAGAGTGCGACAGCTTTTGGACGACTTGGAATCCGTGATGTAGACAGTCTGATCACGATGTATCCAAAGTATTACCTTACCTATGAAGATCCCAAAGATGTCAATGAGATCGAGATTGGCCAGAGAGTATCTATTTTCGTTCGTATCAATTCGGAAGTTCATATTCAATATGCAAGAAGAATGAAGATTATTACATGCACAGCGAAAGATCATACAGGAACGATCATGCTTGTCTGGTATAATATGCCGTATTTAAAGAAACAATTACATCAGGGAAGAGATTATATATTTACAGGAACTCCGATCTATAAAAATGGACGGATTACAATGGAACATCCAGAGATCTTTACACAGGAAGATTATGAAGCTAAACAGGAGACATTGCAGCCAGTATATCCATTAACAAGTGGACTTACCAATAAACTTGTTTCTAAGGCTGTGGCACAGACAAAAGACTATATCTTTCATATTCCAGAATATCTTCCACAAAATATTTTAGATCAATATCAGCCAATGGAATATCATCAGGCAATCTGGAATATTCATTTTCCAGAATCAAAAGAGCAGTTGATCAAAGCAAAGAAAAGGTTGATCTTTGATGAATTTTTTATTTTTATCGCAGCGATGCATATGATCACATCAGGAGAAGAGCTTAAAGAAGAAGGATACAAGATTGGGGTTTGCAAGGAAGCAAAAGAACTAGTGAAGAATCTTCCGTACGAGTTGACTACAGCACAGAAAAGAGCGTTAAATGAGATGGCAAAAGACATGGCGTCTGGTAAGGTTATGAATCGTCTGGTACAGGGTGATGTAGGATCTGGAAAGACGATCCTTGCGGTTATTTTATTATTAATGTGTGCCAAAGCAGGATACCAAGGGGTTTTGATGGCGCCAACGGAAGTGCTTGCAACTCAGCATTATGAATCGTTTACAGAACTTTTAGAATCTTATGATATAAAGATCGCATTGCTGACAGGTTCCACAAAGGCAAAAGAAAAAAGAGAAACCTATCAAAAGATCAAAGATGGAGAAGTAGATATTGTGATCGGAACTCATGCGGTCATTCAGGATAAGGTGGAATATAACAAGTTAGCATTGGTTATCACGGATGAACAACATCGATTTGGAGTAAGACAAAGAGAAAGTTTATCGCTAAAAGGTGAGAAACCACATGTACTTGTTATGAGTGCGACACCAATTCCAAGAACATTGGCGATCATTTTATATGGTGATCTTGATGTATCGATCATCGATGAACTGCCGGCAGAGCGGTTGCCGATCAAAAACTGCGTAGTCAACACAAGTTACCGCCCGACGGCATATCGTTTCATTGAGAAACAGGTCAGTCAAGGAAGACAGGTATATATTATCTGTCCGATGGTCGAAGAAAGTGAGACGATGGAAGGAGAAAATGTCATTCAGTATGCGCAGATGTTAAGAAGCCAGTTTGCACCATCGGTAAGGATCAGTTACCTTCATGGAAAGATGAAGGCAGTGGACAAGCAGAAAGTCATGGATGATTTTTCAGAAGGCAAGATTGATGTTTTAGTATCAACAACGGTTGTTGAAGTCGGGGTGAATGTGCCAAATGCAACGGTTATGATGGTGGAGAATGCAGAACGTTTTGGACTTGCACAGCTTCATCAGTTAAGAGGACGTGTCGGACGTGGCGGCTATCAATCCTATTGCATTTTTATGACGAGTTCCAAGAAGAAAGAAACGATGCAGCGTCTTGAAGTGTTGAATAAATCAAATGATGGATTTTATATAGCAAATGAAGACTTAAAACTTCGAGGACCGGGTGATTTCTTCGGAGTCAGACAAAGCGGGATGATGGATTTTGTTCTGGCAGATATCTATACCAATGCAGATATTATGAAACAGGCAGCTGATGCGGTAAAACAACTGGAGGAAAGCGGATTTGATTTTTCGAATTTGAAGAACAGCAGATTAGAAAAACAGATTGGGCTTGCAAGGAATATATAATAGGAGGTATATCGTATGGTACGTTTTTATTTTAGATTTACAGGAAGAGTCCAAGGAGTAGGATTTCGTTTTTTTGTAGCGATGAATGCAGAAAGATGTCATTTGACAGGATGGGTGAAAAATATGTCTGATGGATCAGTGACAGCAGAAGTTCAGGGAACCAGAGTTGAAATTGAGAAATTTTTAAATTTGATCCAGACAGGAAATCGTTTCGTTCGAGTGGATGAGATCGAGAAAGAAGAACGTCCATATGAAGAAAATGAGAAAAGATTTCATGTTCGTTATTAAAATGATGTAAGTGTCAAAAAATAACAATCCATAAAATGCAACATCATGTAAAAACTCCCAGTGTATCTTTTGTACGCTTGCATATACTATGAGCGTAACAGATAACAAAACAAAAGAAATGGAGGACTTTCAACATGGAAGAACGAACTTCAGCAAGAAGCAAAGGAACAAACAGAGTCGAGGTACCAGAAGCGAGAGGAGCCTTAGACAGATTTAAGTTCGAAGTTGCAAATGAAATCGGTGTGGATTTAAAAGAAGGATATAACGGCCACTTAACAACTGCTCAGGCAGGATCTGTCGGAGGAGAGATGGTTCGTAAGATGATCCGCAGACAGGAAGAAGAAATGTCTCGCTAATTAAGATAAGATTACAGAAAGAGACAGTGAAAGTATAAACTTTGACTGTCTCTTTCTGAAATGTTGGTTTGTCGGTTGACAAAATCTGTAGATATAATAAAATAAAAGAAATAGTGTGCAAAAGTGGAATAACTTTGCAAAGTAAATAAAAGACAAGGAATATACATAGATATGAGAGTCGTAGCAGGAAGTGCGAAGAGTTTAAAATTAAAGACGATCGAAGGGATGGAGACAAGACCAACCCAGGATCGTATCAAAGAAACATTATTTAATATGATCCAGTATGATATCCCGGGAAGTACATTTTTGGATCTTTTCTCTGGGAGTGGAGGAATCGGGATCGAGGCATTGAGCAGAGGAGCAAAGGAAGCTTATTTTGTTGAGAAAGCAAAACCTGCATTGAGATGCATTCGAGAGAATTTAAGATATACAAAGCTTGATAAGAAAGCACAGGTTTTGGCAACAGATGTGAATTCAGCGATCAGGCAGTTAGAGACGAAGAATGTAACATTTGATCATATTTTTATGGATCCTCCATATAAGAAAGGATTTGAAGAAGAAGTATTATCAATCATAGATCGATCCTCTATCTGTACAGAAGATACGGTAGTTATCGTGGAATCGTCTCTTGACACAGAGATACCAGATTTTGAGAAATTAAAGGTTGTAAGAGTAAAAGAATACAAGACAAATAAACATACATTTTTGATGAAAACAGTGGAGGATTAGAAGATGAGTATTGCAGTTTATCCGGGAAGTTTTGACCCGGTGACTTATGGACATATTGATATTATAGAGCGTTCAGCAAAGGTTTTTGACAAGCTGATCATCGCAGTATTGGTAAATAGTGCGAAGAAACCAATGTTTACAACACAAGAGAAGGTTGATATGATACGAAAAGTGACAAGTCATCTCGATAATGTAGAGGTTAAGTCATTTTCAGGGTTGCTTGTAGACTTTGCAAAACAGCAGGGAGCCAGCATATCAGTTCGAGGATTACGTGCAGTAACCGATTTTGAGTATGAGATTCAGATCGCACAGACGAATGCGAGATTGGATAAAGATTTAGATACCATGTTTTTTACAACCAGTATTGAGTATTCTTATGTAAGTTCCACGATCGTAAAGGAAATTGCTTCTTATCATGGAGATGTTTCTGAGATGGTACCGCCTTACGTACAAGAATGTCTTGAAAAGAAATTTAAAGCATAGGAGGCGAATTAAAATGAGCGAAAAGTATTTACATGAGATGATCGATGATATTGAATTACTGATCGACGAAGCGAAACCAGCAAGATTCAGTCCAGGTAAGATTATGATCGAGAAAGATGTATTGATGACAGTGATCGAGGAATTAAGGAAGCAGATTCCAGGTGAGATTGAACGAAGCCATAAGATCATTCTGAACAAAGATGCGATCTTGGAAGATGCCAGAGTGAAGTCACAGCAGATGATCGATCAGGCAGCAAGAGATGCAGGAGAATTGATCGATCAGAATGAGGTCGTTGAGATGGCAAAGATGAGAGCGAATGAGATTGAAACTCACGCCAAAGATACAGCAAGAAGTGTTGTACATAATGCGAATGAAGAAGCAGATCAGATCCGTGCAGGTGCATTGCGCTATGTCAATGAGATCATGGAAGATGTACAAGGTTATGTGGCAAGTGTCAAAGAAGCACAGGAGAGTGTGTTTAACCAGTTGTTATCCGCATTAGATTCAGATCTTGCATCGATCAAAACGAATGCGAAAGAGATTGAAGAACAGCTTTCCGGAGTCAGTATTCCACAGGCAAGAACAAGAACGGTAGAAGATTTCATTTCAGATGAAGACTAGATAAGCAAGTAGTCCGCTTGAAACACTAAAAAGAGATCTTATGAGCAGATATTTCCAGAGGGAGAGTCTGCTCTTTTTGTATACACTTAAAGTCTGCACGGCAGCAGACAACCCGCCAAAAGAAGTGATCATACACAATAATATGACTTTGCGGCCGATAGACATATGGGAAGAACCAAAATAGGAGATGGCATTTGTGATTTCAAGAACAGCGGTCAATCCTCTTTTTAAATAGAAAGGAAGTGGAAGAATTTCTAAAAGAGAAACTGCAATTGAAAAGATCATAATGCAGATTCCAATCATGAAAATGGAATGAAGACTATCAAAGATTACCTGATCTGCTGATTTTTTGTGTGCAATGGTGGGAGAAGAGTGGTGTGTATGTAGAAAATCGCTTGTAAAAAATAAAAAGATCAGATAGATCAGATAACACAGGACAGGAAAATACAGGCAAAAGAAAAAGCGCAGAGCAGAAATTTTGCCATGAAGGATTAATGTAAGAGTGTATCCAGCAGAGAACATGGGACTGATCTGATTGCAGGCATATAATATTTTTTCTCCCTCAGATTTCGTAAAAGATCCACAAGAAATAAAATCATCAATGATCTTCGCACCGAGGGGACATCCACAAAAAAAACCTAGAATACAGGTGTAAAAAAAGTCCTCATTGATACCAGGAAAAAGTTTTTTGAGGGGGTAAAAGAGCCGGGAGATCAGATGGAACGTTTGGTAATATTGCATAAAACCAGTGAGCAGTAAAAAAGGTAAAAGAGTCGGTGTGATCGTTGCAGACCATAAAATCAGCCCATTTTTTGCTCCTTGGACCGATGTTTGTGGAAAAAATAACAAGGAAAGAACACTAAAAATAAGTAAAAACTGGATAAAACTGGTTTTCATAAAAAATCTCCCGCTTTCTTTTTACAGTGTATGAAGCGGGAGATAAAACTAGAAGATGATCTGTTCATCTTTTATGATCGTATGAAATTTCTGTCCGATCACGGTACGATACAATTGATTAGCACGTCGTTCCGTAGATAATAATTCTTCCTGATCTTTGGACAAAGGATCATTCATAGGACGCAGATGGCGGACCATAGAAATGGAAGAGTTTCTTTTGATATTCCCGATCAGGAAGGAAGCAGAACGTTTGAAACCAAGAATCTGAAAATAAGGAGACATATCATAAGTTCGTGCTTTTTCAACTTTTTCTTTTGTTATATCAAGCATGATATGCAAAAGATTCCTGCTTGTCTTGCTCCAGGTGAGATTTTTGGTCTTACAGGCACTGATCAGTTCTTCAAAAGAAAGATCAGATTTTAACATCTTAAAAATACGGTCCTTAAAATCGCTTGAAATACCGCTGATCTGCGTAAGATCTCCGCAAGAATAAATAGCTGCATGCAAAAGCAGAGAAAAATCATCCAGGCAGACAGGAAAATCCTTTTGATAATGCATCTGATAGATATCATGCAAAGCTTCAGGGACTCTTGAGAATAAAGGTCTGATCTGGTTTTGCTCTAAGATTTCGCGGATGGATGTTGCAGAAGAAATCGAAGGTGTCAGTTCCTTGCTGTGATGATCGTTTGAAACACGGGTAACACAGATGGGAATGATCGGGCTGTCTAACCGTAGTAAGGCTTTTAAATATTCAATCCCAAGAATATTATTCGGTTGTTTTAATACTTCGATCAAAGAAGCATCATCAAGATGATCTCTAAGATAAAGTTCTTTTGCTTTCGGATAAGAATGTCCGAGACTCATAAGCTCTTTTGTACCACGCTCGATTTCTTCTTCATATTGGATAAGAAAGGATGCAATCTGCTTAAGTTTGTTAATATCTTGACACTCACTTCCAAAAGAAAGGTAGTCGATCACCCCTAGTTTGTGAAGCAGACTGACAGCTCCGATTGCAAAATCAGGGGCAGATGAACATGCTGCAAATAAGGGGAGTTCGATCACGAGGTCGGCACCTCCAAGAAGGGCAGCCTGGGTGCGTATTTTTTTGTCCATAACCGCCGGAGTTCCGCGCTGTACGTAGTTTCCACTCATGATGGCAATGACGCAGTCTGCACCCGTGATATTCCTTGTCTGCATGATATGGTATTCATGACCATTGTGAAATGGATTGTATTCGCAAATGATAGCTGCTGTTTTCATAAAATATCCTTTCGAGATTCCTTATTTGAATCGTTTATTTTGTAAATGTATTATAAATCACAAATGAATAAAAGTAAAATTGCACAAAAAATGAAAAATAAGCAACAAGTATCTTGTCAGAGAAAACAAAAAAATGTAGAATAGAATATAGATTTTTCTGGAAATGTACAACGAAAAATACAAATACTATTATTGTATACAAAGAAATGATGTTGTATAATTTAACAAGATTAAATTCATCTTTTTGGAAAGTTGAAAGGAGCAACGCGAAAAATGAGTGTTATTGATGAGATTAAAAACAAGGCAAAAGCAAATAAGAAAACTGTTGTACTGCCTGAAACTACAGACATGAGAACATTAACAGCAGCAGCAGAGGTTATCAGTGAAGGGATCGCTGATATTATTTTAGTTGGAAAAGAAGACGAGATTAAGGCAAAAGCAGAAGCAGAAGGATTAGATTTAGCCAAAGCTTCTTTTGTTGATCCAGAGAACTGTGATCATTTAAATACATATATCGAATCTTTATGTGAAGCAAGAAAGAGCAAAGGACTGCTTCCAGAAGATGCAAAAGAGATTCTGTTATCCAACCCACTGTTCTTCGGAGCAACAATGGTAAGAGTTGGAGATGCAGACGGAATGGTAGCAGGAGCGATCAACTCTTCTGCAAACGTACTTCGTGCAGCACTTCAGGTTGTTAAGACTGCACCTGGTACAGAGATTGTATCAGCCTTCATGTTAATGGATACACAGGCTAAAGATATGGGTGAAAACGGATGTTTCGTATTCGCTGACTGTGGACTGAACCAGAATCCAAACCCAGAACAGTTAGCAGCAATCGCTTCAAGCTCAGCTAAGACATTTGAGCAGTTGATCGGAGCAACACCTAGAGTTGCAATGTTATCCCATTCTACATGTGGAAGTGCAAAACATGACGATGTAACAAAAGTTGTAGAAGCAACAAACATCGCCAAAGAAAAATACCCTCAGTACCTGATCTGTGGAGAATTACAGCTTGACGCAGCGATCGTACCAGAAGTTGCAGCAAGTAAGGCTCCAAGAAGTGAAGTTGCTGGTAAAGCGAACGTATTAGTATTCCCAGACTTAGATGCTGGTAACATTGGATATAAATTAGTACAGAGATTAGGTGGGGCGCAGGCATTCGGACCTATCACACAGGGAATCGCAAAACCAGTCAATGACTTATCACGTGGATGTGTAGCATCAGATATCGTAGGTGCAGTAGCGATCACATGTGTACAGGCAGCAGCACTGGAAGCAGATAAATAAGAAAAATATAAGGAGAATCATAGTTCATGAAAGTTTTAGTTATCAACTGCGGAAGCTCATCATTAAAATATCAGTTAATCGATTCAGAGACAGAAAGTGTTTTAGCAAAAGGATTATGTGAAAGAATCGGAATCGATGGAGCATTAACACATCAGCCAGCGGGAAAAGACAAGATCAAATCTACACCAGCTATGCCAGATCATAAGACAGCGATCGGAATCGTTATCGACCAGCTGACAGATAAAGAAAACGGAGTTGTAGAAAGTCTTGATGAGATCGGAGCTGTAGGACATCGTATTGTTCACGGTGGAGAGAAATTCACAAAATCATGCCTGATCACAGATGAAGTTATCAAAGAAGTTGAAGAATGCAGCGTATTCGCACCACTTCATAACCCAGCAGGACTGATCGGAGTTCGTGCATGTCAGGAATTAATGCCAGGACTTCCGATGGTAGCAGTATTTGATACAGCATTCCATCAGACAATGCCAGAGAAAGCATTCTTATATGGTATTCCTAGAAAATACTACGATGAAGATGGTATCCGCCGTTATGGATTCCACGGAACATCTCATCAGTTCGTATCTTTAGAGACAGCAAAAGTCTTAGGAAAAGATATCAAAGACTTAAAGATCATCGTATGCCATTTAGGAAACGGTGCAAGTGTTACAGCAGTCAAAGGTGGAGAATCAGTAGATACATCTATGGGATTAACACCACTTGAAGGACTGATCATGGGAACACGTTCTGGAGATCTTGATCCAGCAATCATCGAATTTATTGCGAATAAAGAAAACAAAACAGCATCTGAAGTATTAAATATCTTAAACAAAGAATCAGGAGTTTACGGATTATCAGGAGTATCTTCTGACTTTAGAGATGTAAAAGCAGCAAGAGCTGAAGGTAACAAAGTTGCAGCTGCAGCATTAGATGCATATGCATACCGCGTAGCAAAATACATCGGAGCTTACACAGCAGCTATGAATGGTGTTGATGCGATTGCATTTACAGCAGGACTTGGTGAGAATGATGATATCACACGTAAAGCAATCTGTGAATATCTTGGATATTTAGGAACAGAACTTGACGAAGTGAAGAACGATGTTCACGGAGAAACAGCGATCATCTCTACAGATGATTCTAAAGTTACACTGCTTTGTGTACCAACAAATGAAGAATTAATGATCGCAAGAGACACAGTAGCCCTTGTCAAATAATCATTTCATAAAAAATAAAGCTTGTTAAAATGTGCTTCTGGATTGTTTTTTTAAAAGTAAGGAAAATTACTTGACAAACCAGAAGCACATTCGTATAATAGTACAGTATGAAAATTTAGGAGATCGTATGAAGATTCAATTATCAAAAATTATTTCAGTACCTAAATATGAAGAAACCGTCGAAGCATCAATCGATCTGAATGAGATTAAGCTTAAAGGTGTGTCTTATCCTATTCGAGAGAAGAATGATTTTTCGATTGTTTTTAGAAATATTGGAAAGGATAAGATATCATTTGCATTTGAGACAGAAGTCACGCTTGGAATTCCATGTAGCCGATGTCTTGAAGAAGTGAGTTATCCGGTTTCCGTGCAGGTGACGAAAGAATTAGATTTTTCGGATCTTGATGAAGAAGATTCTTCATATATCGAGGACAAGTATCTTGATCTCGATATACTGATCTTCGATGAAGTTGTTCCAAAACTTCCGTCCAGAGTGTTATGCAAAGAAGACTGCAAAGGACTTTGCCCGGTGTGTGGAACGAATCTGAATGAAAAAGAGTGTGGCTGCGATCGTACGGTGGCAGACCCTCGTATGGCAGCGATTCAGGATATTTTTAAGAATTTTAAGGAGGTGTAAAACCAATGTCAATTTGTCCAAAGAATAAATCATCCAAAGGAAGAAGAAACAGACGTAGAGCAAACTGGAAGATGACTGCTCCAACACTTGTAAAATGCAGCAAATGTGGTGCTCTTATGATGCCTCACAGAGTATGTAAAGCCTGCGGATCTTACAATAAAAAGGAAATTGTTTCAGCACACGCTGAATAATGGTAAATGAAGAGAAATGCCATACGTTTAGGCTTTTTAAGAAGGTTTAGGCGTGTGGCATTTCCTATTTTTAAGAAAAGGAGTAACAGGTCATATGGAGAAATTAGTGAAAGTGGCAGTTGATGCCATGGGTGGAGATCATGCACCAGGAGAAGTTGTAAAAGGTGCCGTTGATGCTGTGAATGAAAAAAACAATCTGAAAGTATTTCTTGTAGGAAAAGCACCAAGGATTCATGAAGAATTAAGCAAATATCAGTATAAAAATGAACAAATTGAAGTTGTGAATGCAGAAGAAGAAATTTCTTGTGACGAATCACCAGTAGAAGCGATTCGTAAGAAGAAAGATTCTTCCATGGTGGTCGCCCTGAAAATGGTAAAGGATAAGACTGCAGATGCATTTGTATCAGCTGGAAGTTCAGGAGCAATCCTTGTTGGAGGACAGTTTGTTGTTGGAAGGATCAAAGGAATCAAGAGAGCACCACTGGGAGCAGTGATGCCAACAGCCAAAGGTCCGATGTTATTAGTCGATGCTGGAGCGAATATGGATGCGAAAGCGGAATATCTGCTTCAGTTTGCACAGATGGGATCTATCTATATGGAAGATGTTCTTGGGATCAAGAACCCAAGAGTTGGACTTGTCAATGTCGGTGTGGAAGAAGCTAAAGGAAATCAGCTGGTAAAAGAAACAGGTCCATTATTAAAGGAATGTGAAAATATCAATTATATCGGAAGTATCGAAGCAAGAGAAATCCCATATGGCGCAGCTGATGTTGTTGTATGTGATGCATTTGCAGGAAATATCGTTCTGAAACTGGAAGAAGGATTAGCAGCAGTGTTAGTCAGTCAGATCAAAGAAGGAATGATGTCAACATTAAAGAGTAAGATCGGTGCACTATTAGCGAAACCGGCATTAAAGAAGACGTTAAAGAAATTTGATGCTTCTGAATATGGTGGAGCACCATTACTTGGATTAAATGGATTGGTTGTGAAAGCACATGGATCTTCAAGTGCAAAAGAAATGAAAAATGCGATCATTCAGTGTATTGCATTTGCTGAAGAAGATATTACGCAGAAGATCAAAGACCAGATCGTGAAAGGATAAGAAGAAAATGGATGCAAAAAGTGTGGAAGAATTTCAAGAGCAGATAGGAATTAAATTTCATGAGCCATCCCGACTTTGGAATGCCTTCATTCATAGTTCCTATGCAAATGAACGAAGAATGAGCAAAGATAAGAATAATGAACGTCTCGAATTTTTGGGAGATGCAGTTCTTGAGCTGGTAACAAGTAATTATCTGTATCGCACATACCAGAAAGAATCAGAGGGAAAGTTAAGCAAGATCAGAGCGAGTCTTGTATGTGAGCCAACACTTGCAGGATGTGCAAGAGATATCAACCTTGGGAAATATGTTCTCTTAAGCAAAGGAGAAGATATGACAGGTGGAAGATCAAGAGATTCCATTCTTTCTGATGCATTTGAAGCTGTGATCGGTGCGATTTATTTAGATCAGGGAATCGAAACAGCAACAAAATTCATTGAGACATATTTATTTAAAGATGTAGAAAATAAAGTTCTGTTTTTCGATGCAAAGACGAATCTTCAGGAGATTGTTCAGGGAGAAGGAAAAGGACGATTAAAATATGTGCTTGTTGGAGAAGAAGGTCCAGATCACGCCAAAATCTTTACGGTAGAAGCACGTCTTGGAGAGAATGTGATCGGAACAGGATCAGGACATAGTAAAAAGTCAGCAGAACAGCATGCTGCATTCGAGGCAATCAAGCGCCACAAAAAATAACATGAAACAGAGGTGGACATGTATTTAAAAAGTATTGAAGTCAATGGTTTTAAATCTTTTGCCCATAAAATGATCTTTAAATTTGAACATGGGATCACAGGAATCGTAGGTCCAAATGGAAGTGGAAAGAGTAACGTTGCAGATGCTGTTCGATGGGTGCTTGGAGAACAAAGAGCAAAACAGCTTCGTGGTTCTAGAATGGAAGATGTTATTTTTTCGGGGACAGAGCTTCGAAAGCCGATGGGATCTGCTTATGTTGCGATCACATTAGATAACAGTGACCATAGTCTGCCAATCCAGTTTGAAGAAGTAACAGTTGCCAGAAGAGTCTATCGTTCTGGGGAAAGTGAATATTTGATCAACGGAAGTGCCTGCCGAAGAAAGGATATTGTAGAACTTTTTTTTGATACAGGAATCGGAAAAGAGGGATATTCGATCATCGGACAGGGACAGATCGAACAGATCTTAAGTGGAAAACCGGAAGAGAGAAGAGAATTATTTGATGAAGCAGCAGGAATTGTTAAATACAAGAAAAACAAGCTGGAAACACAAAAATCTTTGGAAATCGAACGTGAGAATCTGGTACGAGTTACAGATATCTTAACGGAATTGGAACGTCAGGTTGGACCGCTTAAGAAACAGTCAGAACGTGCGAGAGAATATCTGTTGTTAAGAGATCATTTGAAAGATGAAGATGTGAAGTTGTTCCTGCTTGAGAATCAGAATCTTGAGAAGGAATTAAAAGAGCTGGATGAAAAGATAGAAATCGCTCAGCGGGAGATCAATGAGGCAAATCAGACACTTGCCAAAGCAAAAGAGAAATACGGAAAACAAGAAGAGTTTTTGGATCATTTAAAACAGAAAATCGAAACGATCACTGCTCATATTTCTGAAATGAAGCTTACAAAGCAGAAAAAAGAAGGAAAGATTCAGGTTTTAAATGAACAGATCAATACAGAACATATGCGTGAGAGTATGTATCTGGAGTCTAAGGATAAGCTGTATAAAGATCTGAATGAAAAGAAAGCACAGTTAAAGAGATTTGAGGCAGAGACAGAAGAAATTCGTAAGGAATATGAATCTGTCATGGAACAAAAGATACAAAAAGAAAGCGAAGTTGCATTGTATCAGAAGCAGATTCAGGATCTGGAGAGAGAACAAGAAGAGATTGAAATCCGAGTGAATGCTGTCAGAGAAGGCCGTATGCGGGTGGCTGGAGCGATTGAGCGTTCACAGACAGTGAAAGAGCAGCTAAATGTCCGGATCATAGGACTGGATCATCAGATAGAAGAAATAAAACGGCAGATTGATGATCAGGAAAAAGAAAAAGATTCTTCTAGTCAGAAGATCGAAGAGATCAATGAGAAGAAAAAACAATCTGAGATCGAACATCATAATGCCAAAAGAATTGAAGAGACGTTGTTGGCTGAACGCCGTCAGATTCAGACACAGATGGATCAGAAAAGGGAAAAATATCATAGAGTTCGTTCCAATTATGAAACAATGCGGAATATGGCAGAACGTTATGATGGATATGGATTCGGGATCAAGAAGGTCATGGAACAACAGGCTGTGGCATCTGGGATCATTGGAGCTGTTGCGGATATCATCAAAGTAGAAGAAAAATACGAAACAGCGATCGAGACAGCTCTGGGCGGAAGTATTCAGAACATTGTAACGGATACGCAGAAAACAGCGAAGAAGATGATCGAATATCTGAAGAAGAATCGTTATGGAAGAGTTACGTTTTTGCCGCTGGATGCAGTGAAGGGAAAAGAATTTGCAAGGAAAGAAATTCTTTTAGAACCAGGGGTGATCGGGGCAGCCAATCAACTTGTGATCTATGATGAAGTATATAAGGATTTATTTGCATCACTGCTTGGACAGATTCTTGTTGTAAAAGATATGGATGCAGGAATTAAAATTGCAAATAAATATCATCACAGTGTAAGGATCGTAACGCTTGATGGGGATTCCTTAAACCGAGGCGGTGCAATGTCTGGAGGTGCTTTTAAGAATAAGAGTAATCTGCTTGGAAGATCCAGAGAAGTTGAAGAATTAAAGAAGAAGCTGGATCGATGGACGAAAGCAATCACAGAAGATGAAGAAAAATATCATGAAAATGAAAAAAAACTCAAAGAATATCAGCAAAATATGATAGACTTAGAGAAAGAGATGCAAGAAATCTCTTTGGAATTAAATACACAGCAGATGTCACAATCTGCGATCAAGCGAAGAAAAGAAGAGCTTGATAATAGGCACGAACAGTTAAGTATACAGAGACAACAACTGGAAGAAGAATTAAGGAATGCGGAAGATGATGCTGACAGACTGCAAGATGAACAGGTAGATCTTGAAAGTGCAAATGAGCAGGATGAAGAAAGGATCAAGGAGATCAGTGAGATACTTGAACATCTTAGAAAACATGCCGAACAGCATGCGATGGAAGTTTCCAAGGTTCATATGCAGTTAAGCAAAGAATCACAGAAGTTAGAATTTCAGGAGAATAATCAGGAGCGAGTAAGATCTGAGATCGAACATCTATCAGAAGAGGTTCAAGAAAATCAGAAAGATACTGGAAGTGTCAATGAGAATGTAAAAGCATTAAAACAGCAGATCGAACATTTAAAAGAATCATGCGAAGTAATGGAACGAAAGATCATAGAAGATCAGAACAGGCATCAGAAGATGCAGGAAGAAGTGAAGGAGAAAGAAGTCCTTTATAAGGATATCCTTAAAGAACGCGAAGAGATGCTTGAACGTATCAGTGGATATGACAAAGAAATGTATCGTCTGGAGAGTCAGAGAGAGAATCGAAAAGGAAAGAAAAAAGAGCTTTTGGATTATATGTGGGAGAATTACGAGATCACATATCATCAGGCAAAACAGAGGATCGATCTGGATGAGACGCAGAGCCTTACAAAGGTTAAGGAAACAATCTCTGAGTTAAAAAATAAGATCAAGAACCTTGGACCAGTTAATATCAATGCAGTCGAAGATTATAAAGAAGTTTCCGAACGTTACGAATTTATGCAGAAACAGCATGAAGATATCGTGACAGCAGAAGCACATCTGACAGGTTTGATGGAAGAACTGGAAGATGCGATGCGCCGTCAGTTTAATGCAAAGTTTAAAGACATCAAACGAGTATTTCAGGAAGTATTCGTGGAATTATTCGGTGGTGGAGAAGCAAGATTGGAACTTACAGATGATGATGTATTAGAATCTGGAATTAGGATCATTGCACAGCCTCCAGGAAAGAAACTTCAGAATATGATGCAGTTATCAGGTGGAGAGAAAGCTTTAACAGCGATTTCATTATTATTTGCGATCCAGAATTTAAAACCATCTCCGTTTTGTCTCCTGGATGAGATTGAAGCGGCATTGGATGATTCAAATGTCACAAGATTTGCAAAGTATCTGCATAAACTTACAAAGGATACACAGTTTATCGTGATCACACATCGAAGAGGAACGATGATGGCAGCAGATGTTTTATATGGGATCACGATGCAGGAAAAAGGTATTTCAACTCAGGTTTCTGTAAATTTGATCGAGAATGATTTAGATGAATAAAAGGAGAATGGCTATGTCAGAGAAAAAAGGATTTTTTAAAAGACTTGCACAGGGATTAAGTAAAACAAGAGATAATATTGCCTCAAGTTTTGACTCTATTTTCAGCGGATTTTCTGGAATAGATGAGGATTTTTATGAAGAGCTGGAAGAGATTTTGATCATGAGTGATATGGGAATTGATACAACAATGAATATCATTGAAGATCTGAAGAAAAAAGTAAAAGAAAATAAGATCAAAGAGCCGGAAGAATGCCGACAGCTTTTGATTGATTCTATTAAGGATCAGATGAGACTGGAAGATAGTGCTTATGATTTTATTGATAAAAAGAGTGTCGTTCTTGTCATTGGAGTAAATGGTGTAGGGAAAACAACATCTGTTGGAAAACTTGCAGCATCATTAAAAGGACAAGGAAAAAAAGTATTACTGGCAGCTGCGGATACATTCCGTGCCGGAGCGATCGAACAGCTCAAGGAATGGTCAAATCGTGCCGGAGTTGATATCATCAGTCAGGCAGAAGGGGCAGATCCTGCAGCTGTTGTATATGATGCGGTAGCAGCAGCAAAAGCAAGAGATGTCGATGTGTTGTTATGTGATACAGCAGGACGACTTCATAATAAGAAGAATCTGATGAATGAGTTAAGCAAGATCAATCGTATCATCCAAAAAGAATACAGTGAAGCTTATTTAGAGACACTGATCGTCTTAGATGGAACAACTGGACAAAATGCCATGGCACAGGCAAAACAGTTTAAAGAAGCAACAGACATTTCAGGAATTGTTTTGACGAAATTAGATGGAACAGCAAAAGGCGGAATCGCGATCGCAATCCAGTCAGAACTTGGAATTCCAGTAAAATACATTGGTATTGGGGAACAGGTTGATGATCTTCAGAGATTTGATCCAGATATGTTTGTCAATGCATTATTCGAAAAAGGAGAAGAAAATTAAAATGTTAGAACTAAAAGATTTTGAAGCTGCATATAATAAAGTGCAGGAGGTTGTCCTTCCTACCAAGCTGATCAAAAGTGATTATTTTTCAGATCAGATAGGAAACGATGTTTATCTAAAACCTGAGAACATGCAGCTGACTGGTGCTTACAAGATCCGTGGTGCATATTACAAGATCAGTACATTATCTGAAGAAGAAAAAGCAAAAGGATTGATCACAGCATCTGCTGGAAACCATGCACAGGGTGTTGCGTTAGCAGCAGCAAGACAGGGAGTCAAAGCAACGATCGTTATGCCAACAACCACTCCACTGTTAAAGGTTAACAGAACAAAAGATCTTGGAGCAGAAGTGATCCTTCATGGAGATGTTTATGATGAAGCATGTGCACACGCATTAGATCTTGCAGCAGAACATGGATATACATTTGTTCATCCATTTGATGACCCAACGGTTGCCACAGGACAGGGAACGATCGCGATGGATATCTTTAAAGAACTTCCAACCGTAGATTACATTCTTGTACCGATCGGTGGAGGCGGACTTGCAACAGGTGTTTCAACACTTGCCAAACTGTTAAATCCAAAGATTAAAGTGATCGGTGTAGAACCAGCAGGAGCAGCATGTATGAAAGCTTCATTAGAAGCAGGAAAAGTAGTGTCATGTGATCATGTCAGCACGATCGCAGATGGTACAGCAGTACAGACACCAGGAAAGATCATTTTTCCATATATTCAGGAAAACCTTGATGATATCATTACAGTAGAAGATGAAGAACTGATTCCATGTTTCTTAGACTTGTTAGAAAATCACAAGATGTTAGCAGAAAACTCTGGATTACTAACAATTGCAGCATTAAAACATCTGGATGTTAAGAATAAGAAAGTAGTTTCTATCATCAGTGGTGGAAATATGGATGTCATTACGATCGCATCTTTAGTACAGCATGGATTGATCATGAGAGATCGAATCTTTACGGTATCTGTATTCCTTCCAGACAAACCAGGAGAGTTAAATAAAGTTTCTGATGTGATCGCAGATGCACAGGGAAATATTATCAAACTAGAGCATAACCAGTTCGTAAGTATCAACAGAAATAGTGCGGTAGAACTTACGATCACAATGGAAGCATTCGGTACAGAACATAAAAATAAGATCATTAAATCCTTGAAAAAAGCAGGATATGATCCTAAAATGAGAAATTCTACATCTGTATATTAAATTGCTTGGATGAATTTCACAATATGGATATAAATAGTGCATTAAATATTGTACAATTTGTTGAAATATATGAAAAGATTTGGTATAATAAAGCTAGTGAAACAAACACTTTTTGAACAGCAGATAAACAACCAGAAAGTGGACTAGAAACGAAAGATATTTACAGTACATTGTTCTTTGAATATGAAAATATCTTGTAAGATGACAACGTGTCGCATTTTTATTATACCTATAGAAATTAAAGATATGACTATAAAAGCGTAAATAAGCCATTTGCAAGAAGATTGTTCGTGGTTGTTTACGCTTTTTTATTTTATTAGACTTTTTAGTTTCACAAAGAAGTCTTATAAGATAAGATTTTCTGTAAGTGTGGGATTCGATCACAAGAATTCTTTGTTTTGAAGTTTTAAGGAGGAGTTATACTATGAATGAAACTATCAATCGTGAGGACTTGTATTTGTTTCAGACAGGAAAGGCGAGGCAGGCATACCTGACATTTGGATGCCATTATCAGAAGAAGACAAAGACTCACAGATTTACTGTTTGGGCTCCAAATGCAAAGTCAGTCAGTGTCGTAGGTGATTTCAATTTCTGGAATCCTCTTGCGCATCCGATGAAAGGTGACAAAGACGGGATCTATACGATCGAGATTGAAGGACTGAAGAAAGGTGATCTGTATAAATATCATGTAGAAGGCTATGATGGAATCTGCAGATATAAGAGTGATCCATTTGCATTTTATGCAGAATGCAGACCAGATACAGCTTCGAAAGTCTGGGATTTCGATGATTTTAAATGGTCTGATAAACGTTTTATCAATCAGAGAAAGAAACGCCAGGCATTAGATCAGCCAATGTCTATCTATGAGCTGCATCTTGGAACATGGAGAATGCCGCAGGAAGAAGAAAGAGAATTTTATAATTATCGTGAGATCGCGGACATGCTGATCCCTTATCTTGGAGAGATGGGATATACACATGTCGAATTGATGCCGATCACAGAATATCCATATGATCTTTCTTGGGGATATCAGGTAACAGGATATTACGGTGTAACATCAAGATATGGAACACCAGAAGATTTCAATTATATGATCAATGAGTTACATAAAGCAGGGATCAGTGTCATCCTTGACTGGGTCCCAGCACATTTCCCAAGAGACGAGCATGGACTTGCAATGTTTGATGGAACACATATTTATGATCACGAGGATCCAAGGAAGGGAAGCCAGCCTGACTGGGGCACCTTATTATTTAACTATGGGAAACCAGAAGTGCAGAGCTTCTTGATCTCAAGTGCGATGTTCTTTGCAGATGTTTATCATATCGATGGAATCCGTATTGATGCTGTATCTGCAATGTTATATCTTGACTTTGGAAAACAGGAAGGCGAATATGTGCCGAATGAAGATGGAACCAATATCAACTATGAAGCAGTTGATTTCCTTCGCAATCTAAACGAAGCACTTCGTACAACACATGAGGGATTCTTGACGATCGCAGAAGAATCAACAGCATATCCAAAGGTAACAAGTGATATTGATGATCCGGAAGGACTTGGATTTGTTTACAAGTGGAATATGGGATATATGCATGATACCCTCTATTATATGGAACTTGATCCATTGTATCGTAAGGATAATCATGGAGCGATCATTTTCTCTATGGACTATGCTTACAGTGAGAATTACATTCTTCCATATTCACATGATGAGGTTGTTCATGGCAAAGGTTCTATGATCAATAAGATGTATGGTGCATATGATGAGAAGTTCGCTTCACTGCGAACATTATATGGATTTACCATGGCACATCCAGGAAAGAAATTATTATTTATGGGTGGAGAATTCGCCCAATTTGTAGAATGGAGAGACAAAGAACAGCTTGACTGGTTCTTGATCGATCAGTATGAGATGCATGACTCTTTCCACAAATATGTAGCTAAACTAAATGAGATTTACAAATCTGAACCGGCATTATATGAATTAGATCAGGATCCGGCAGGATTTGAATGGTGCTTGCAACGTGATGCAGACCACAGTGTTGTAGCATTTATACGAAAGAATAAGAAGGGCAGAGGAAGAAAACAGCAGCAGATCCTTTGTGTCTGCAATTTTACACCGATGGAATGGGATAAATACAAGATTCCATTACCAAAGAAATCAAAACTTACGAAGATCTTAGACAGCAGTGAGCTTGATTTTGGTGGAGATGGAGATGTTTCCGAATCTAAGGTATCAACGAAGAGAGTGAAAGTACCATCTGAAGGAAAGAAAGCTGTTTACCAACAAGCAGCAGAAATTTCCTTAAAACCATTAAGTGTTGTTTACTATAAGATCGAGGAAGTGGAGACAAAACCACGAAAGAGTGCAGCAAAGAAGGCAGAGCCGGCAAAGAAAGCCACTGCAAAGAAAGCAGAGCCAGCAAAGAAGGCAGCACAGGAGAAGAAAACAGAAGCTGTGAAGAAAACAGTAGAGAAAAAGCCGGAAGTTACAAAGAAAGTAACAAAAGAAGAGGCACCGGAGACTAAGAAAGACACTCCAAAAAAAGAAGATATAAAGGTAACAAAGCAAACAACAGAGAAAGAAGAGGAACAGCCCAAAAAAAGAACAAGCAAGACAAGAAGAACAAAAAAGAATAATGATCAAGGTGTAAAATAAAGGAGGACAAAGAGCTATGATTAACAAAAAAGAAATCGTTGCGATGCTGCTTGCAGGGGGACAAGGAAGCAGATTGTTCGCATTAACTCAGAAGAAAGCAAAACCAGCCGTATCCTATGGTGGAAAATATAAGATCATTGACTTCCCACTGTCAAACTGTACAAACTCAGGAATTGACACAGTCGGAGTTTTAACACAGTATGAACCACTGGAGTTAAATGCATATATTGGTACTGGAGGATTCTGGGATCTTGACAGCTTAAACGGAGGTGCTTATGTTTTACCTCCATATATGAAGGGAGAAACAGGTAACTGGTACCGTGGAACGGCAGATGCGATTTATCAGAACATCAATTTCATTGATAATTTTGATCCAGATCATATCATTGTATTATCTGGTGACCAGATCTGTACCATGGATTATGACAAGATACTTCAGTATCATAAAGAGAAAGGTGCAGATTGTACGATCTCAGTTCTGAATGTAACTTATGAAGAAGCAAAACGTTTTGGAATCATGAATACAGATGAAGATGAACGTATTTATGAATTCGAAGAAAAACCAGCAGAACCAAAGAGTACAAAAGCTTCTATGGGTATCTATATCTTTAAATGGAAACTGATCCGTCAGTATCTGATCGATGATGGAAATGATCCAGAGTCAGAACACGATTTTGGTAAGAACATTATTCCAAGAATGTTAGAAGATGGAAGAAAGATGTATGCTTACTCATTTGATGGATACTGGAGAGATGTAGGAACGATCGACAGTTTATGGGAAGCTAATATGGAACTTCTGGATGAAAATCCTCAGATTGACTTAAATGATGATAAGATGAGAATCTACACAAGAAACTTCTCATTACCTCCTCATTATATAGCACCAGGTGCATCTGTTAAGAATTCTATTCTTGCCGATGGATGTGTTATTGAAGGTGAAGTAGAGAACTGTGTCATCCATTCTGGTGTTAAGATCGGAAAAGGCAGTGTAGTTAAGAACAGTGTGATCATGAAAGATACTGTTGTAAGAACAGACTGTCAGATCGACAAAGCACTGATCGATGAAGAAGTAGTCATCGAGCAGGGATGCAAGGTTGGAGAAGGAAATAATGTAACTGTAATCGGATATCATTGTGTTGCATTAGAGAATGCGACTGTTGAAGACGGAGCAATGATCTACCCAGATACCATCTTACACTAGGAGGATTGAAGATATGGATAAACAGATGTTAGGTATTATCAATGCAGGAGAAGAAAATAGAAAATTAAAAGACCTTGTACGCTCCAGAAGTTTATCAGCACTTCCGGTTGGTGGACGTTATCGTACAGTTGACTTTATGTTAAGTAACATGGTAAATGCAGGGATTAAGAATGTAGGATTATTAACAAGAAGAAATTACGATTCACTGTTGAGCCATGTGAATTCAGGAAAAGACTGGGGATTAAACAAAAAACGTGGAGGATTATATATCTTCCCACCATATATTAATGATGCATCTCCATCCGGAGAATACGCAAGTGTTATGGATGGACTTCGTGGAACACTTGGATTTTTAAAGAAAGCAAAAGAAAAATATGTATTATTAGGACGTTCTTATGTGATCTGTAATGCAGATTTTCAGGATATGTTAGATAAACATATCAAATCAGGAGCAGATATCACACTGATGTATTTTGATAACAGTGATGATTCAACAAACTGCGATTATGATGGAGTTTATTTAAAAACAGATGAAGACGATAAAGTTCTTGATATGTGCTATTCTGAAGGAAAACATCGTTCAAATAAGAAGAGCATGGATGCTTATATCATGAAGACAACATTATTGATCGATTTTATTGAGACAGCGATCGCACATAATAAGAAACACTTTTTCTTTGATGTTATCGTTCCAAACTTCGATCGTCTTGTAATTCAGGGATATGAATATAAAGGATATGTAGGATGTATTACATCTTTAGAAGCATATTACAATGTAAATATGGATATGTTAAAACCAGATGTTTACAAAGAATTATTCTTGGGTAATAGAAGAATTTACACAAAATCTGCCGATGGAGCACCAGCAAAATACGGACCAAATGCGAAAGTCAGCAACAGCCTGATCAGTAGTGGATGTGAGATTGATGGTGAAGTTGAAAACTCTGTCATCTTCCGTGGATCACAGATCGCAGAGGGAGCTGTGATCAAGAATTCTGTTGTTATGGCAGAAGGATTTATCGCACCACAGGCAGAGATCAACCATACAATTTTAGACCGTCACGTAAAAGTTTATTCAAATGCACACTTATCAGGATCATCAAACCATCCAGTATTTATTCCGAAAGGAGCAAGTGTTAATGAGTAATAACAATTCACTGAAAGTGCTGCTTGCAGGGGCAGAGTGTGCACCATTTGTGAAGCTTGGAGGGCTAGCGGATGTTATGGGAACCCTTCCAAAGGAATTGAATCAGATCGGTGCGGATGCCCGTGTGATCATGCCGTTTCATAGTCAGATGAAAGGGAAATATGGCGCACAGACAAGACATCTGGCAGATTTCAACATCAATTTTAGTGGTGGGGAAACATATGTAGGTGTAGAAGAACTGGTTTATAATGAAGTTACATATTATCTGATCGATAATGAAGGATTTTTTGGTGATGCGGTATATCGTGGTGGACTTGCAGAAGGAGAGCAGTATGCTTTCTTCTGCCGTGCCGTGATCGAAGCAGTAAGCCGTATTGGATTTATTCCAGACGTCATCCATTGCAATGACTGGCAGACAGGTCTGATCCCTATCTTACTCCGCACACAGTACGGACATTGGGATATTGGACATGCAAAGACGATCTTTACGATCCATAATATGATGTATCAAGGAGAATTTGGTTTCGATCAGTTTGAACATTGGTTAGGAATCGATCCAAAGTATGACACACCAGAATTTATGCATAACTATGAATGTGCAAGTTTCATGAAAGCAGCACTTGTGTTTGCAGATCGTTTAAGTACAGTAAGTCCAACTTATGCACAGGAGATTCGTGATCCAGCATTTGCATACCGTCAGGAAGGTATCTTAAATGCGAGAGCAGGAGATACATGGGGAATCTTAAATGGAATGAATCAAGAAGAATTTAATCCAGAGACAGATCCACTGATCCCATATCATTTTAACAAAGATGATCTTTCTGGAAAGAAGAAAGATAAACAGGAACTGATCAAGGCTCTTGGATTATCGATCACACCAGGAGTTCCGATCATCGGTATGGTTACAAGATTAACAGAGCAGAAAGGTCTGGATCTTGTGAAATACATGTTGGATGAGATCATGTGTACAGAGAATGTCGCATTTGTCATTCTTGGAACGGGTGATTATGAATATGAGGAATTTTTCCGTTACATGGAAGAAAAATACAAAGGAAGAGTATGCTCATATATCGCATATGATAATGCAGTTGCACACCAGATTTATGCAGGAAGTGATCTCTTCTTAATGCCATCCAAATTTGAACCATGTGGAATCTCTCAGATGATCGCACTTCGTTATGGAACACTTCCAATCGTACGTGAGACAGGTGGACTTCGTGATACAGTACAAAGTTACAATGAATACGAGGACACAGGAAATGGATTCTCATTTGCAAACTACAATGCACATGAGATGCTGGGAGCAATCCGTTATGCATTACAGACATTGCAGAGTCCAAAGAGAAAACATGGATTGATCCAAAGAGCGATGGAATCCGATAACAGTTTTGCAAAATCTGCAAAGATTTATCTTGATATGTATAATAGTGTATTATAAATTCAAAAGAAGAATGGGCATCTTATTTTAAGATGCCCATTCTTCATAAAGACAAAAAATGAGATAAATTTATAGGTCAAAGATAAAGACTAGAAAGGAGGCTTAGATTACAATGGACTATATGGACAGCAATAAGATCGGACAACGGATCGAGAATAAATTAATTCATGCACTTGGAAGAACGATCAGTGAGGCAACAAATGATGAGATCTATAAGGCAGCAGCGGAGTGTATCAGGGATGATATCATGATATCCTGGGCAGACAGCAGAAAAAGGGTACAAGAGCAAGGAGTTAAGAAACTTTACTATATGTCAGCCGAATTTTTGATGGGAAGGGCATTTTCTAATAATCTGATCAATCAAGGATTATATGAGGCATATCGGGAAGCATTCTGGGAGATGGGACTTGATTTTGATAAGATCACGGATGAAGAAAATGATGCAGGACTTGGAAATGGAGGACTAGGACGACTGGCAGCATGTTTTTTGGATTCACTTTCTACGATGGAACTTCCAGTACTCGGATGTGGGATCCGATATGAATATGGAATGTTTCGTCAGAAAATTGTAGATGGAACGCAGATTGAGATGGAAGATGACTGGTTAAGAGATGGAAATGTTTGGGAGATCGAGCGCCCGGAATTAAGTGTGGAAGTACATTTTAATGGAACGATTCAGGAAAACTGGACAGAGAATGGATTAAAGATTGAACATAAAGATTATAATACCGTCATTGCAGTCCCATATGATGTACCGATCATTGGATACAAGACTAAGACACCAGCAACTCTTCGTCTGTGGAGTGCCAGAAGCAAGCGGCGGTTCGATTTTCATTCGTTTAATGAAGGAATCTATGATAAAGCGATGGCAGACCAGACATTTGCAGAAACGATCTCGAAAGTCTTATATCCGTCAGATGATCATATGCAGGGTAAAATGCTGCGTTTAAAACAGTTTTATTTTCTGGCATCTGCAACGATGCAGTCGATGATCAAGAGGCATAAAGCAGTATTTGATGATCTGAACTCCTTGCCAGAACATGTTGTCATTCAGATCAATGAGACACATCCGGCATTGGCGATGCCAGAACTTATGAGGATTCTGATGGATGAAGAAGATTTTGGATGGGATGAGGCCTATGGTATGGTCAAGAAGATATTTCATTATACGAATCATACGATCATGTCAGAAGCAATGGAATGTTGGGATGAGAATATGTTTCGTTTACTGCTTCCAAGAATCTATCAGATCATTTGTGCGATCAATGAAAAATACTGTCAGAAACTTTCCGTATATTACAGCAAGGAAGAAGAAAAGATCGCACAGATGGCAGTGATCGGAAACAATGAGATCCGCATGGCAAACCTATGCGTAGCTCTTTGCCGCAGGATCAATGGTGTTTCAAATCTTCACGCTGATATTTTAAAAACGAGGATTTTTAAAGGATCTTATCAGATCTTTCCACAAAAATATCTTGCGATCACAAATGGGATCACACACAGACGCTGGTTAGCACTGGCCAATCAGGGGCTATATCATCTGGTAAGAGAGTATGTGAAAGGGGATATTTTAAAGGATTACCGTCTGTTTGAACAGATCCTTCCATATAAAGATGACAAAGAATTTTGTAAAAAATACGAGAAGATCAAACGAAATAATAAGATCCGTTTTGCAAAGTATATCAAAGAAAAGCAAGGGATCGAAGTGAATCCAGAATCTATTTTTGATGTTCATTGCAAACGTTTGCATGAGTATAAACGACAGCTGTTAAAATGTCTGCATATCATTTATATATATCAGAAGATCAAAAAAGATCCAGCATGTATTACAACACCGATCACATTTATTTTTGCGGCGAAAGCAGCACCGGGATATGCCAGGGCAAAAGAGATCATAAGGCTGATCCATTCCATTCAGGAAATGGTGAATAAAGATCTGGATATGGACGGAAAGATTCAGGTGGTTTTCGTAGAAAATTATTGTGTATCGGTTGCGGAGATGCTGATTCCGGCAGCAGATATCAGTGAGCAGATTTCTACCGCAGGAATGGAAGCATCTGGAACAGGAAATATGAAATTTATGATGAATGGTGCATTGACGATCGGCACTATGGATGGAGCCAATATAGAGATCGCAGAGCGTGTAGGTCAGGAGAATATCTTTATCTTCGGGGACAGCGCTGAGGGTAATTACAATAAAAAAATGTACCATACATACAATCCAGGGATTATTTTCGAGAATCATCCAGAAATCCGTGATGTATGTAATTGTCTGATTGAAGGAAATCTGTTACGATACGGAAACAGAAAATATTCAGAGATTTACCAGAATCTTTTATTTGGGGAATATGGAGAGGCAGATCCATACTACATACTTGCAGATTTTCCGTCTTATATCGAAACATATGAAAAAGTATATCGTTTGTATGTCGATCATAAGGATGAATGGATCAAAAAAGCAGTTGTTAATACAGCAAAATCCGGATATTTTTCATCAGACCGAACGATTGAACAATATAATGAAAAAATCTGGAATCTGAAACCAGTAAAATAAGAGTTACAAAAAAGATGAGATTAAATTATGATTCATAACGCGTCAGTAGAAAAATACAGAACTCCCGTAGGTGCAGTCACATGTGGAAGCGAGATGATGATCCGCCTGTATGATGTAGGGCAGGAAGTCAATAAGGCAGAGATCATCATGTATTCTGAAAGTTTTCACCGGGAGTATGAGATGAAACGAAAAAAAGACTGCATGGAAGAACACATAAAGATGACCAGTGAAGCAGGTGTTGTCTGGTATTATTTCAGAATCTGGGAACATGGGAAATGTTATTTTTATGGAGCCAGACATGGGAAGACACAAGGAGAAGGAATGATCGTTGATGACAACCCGGATAGTTTTCAGATCACCGTATATGAAGAAGATTTCGATACCCCAAGGTGGATGTCAAAAGGAATCATGTATCAGATTTTCCCAGATCGTTTCTGTCAGGGAAACAAAGAAAATATGAAACGTGGGAAAGCATATCATGAAAGTATGGGAAGAACGGTCTATCTGCATGATGACTGGGAAGAACAGCCAGTATTTGGACCACTTCCAGGAAAAGAATTTTATGATCCATGTGATTATTTTGGTGGGGATATTGAGGGAATCATATCCAAACTTGATGATCTGAAACGATTGGGGATCAGTTGTATTTATCTGAATCCGATCGGAGAAGCAGCATCAAACCACCGCTATAATACATCAGATTATAAGAAAGTCGATCCATTCCTTGGAAATAACGAAGATTTTAAGCGGCTATGCCAGCTTGCCAAAGAACGCAGGATTCATGTGATCTTGGATGGGGTATATTCCCACACTGGGGATGATAGTGTTTATTTTAATAAAAAGGGAAATTACGAAGAACCAGGGGCATATCAAGGGGAAGAGTCAAAGTACTATGATTGGTATGACTTTAACGAAGATGGAACTTATAAGAGCTGGTGGGGGTTTGAAACACTGCCGGAAGTCAATGAATTAAATGAAAAGTTTGTTGATTACATTATTACAGGAGAAGATTCGGTGATCAAGCATTGGTTAAAACTTGGAGCATCAGGATTCCGTCTGGATGTTGCAGACGAACTTCCGGATGAATTTATCTTTAGATTGCGAAGCGAATTAAAGAAGAAATTCAAGAATTATGCACTGATCGGTGAGGTATGGGAAGATGTCACAACCAAAGAAAGTTACGGAACGAAACGTAAATATGCTTTGGGAAAAGGCTTAGACAGCGCAATGAACTATCCGCTGAAAGTCAACGTTACAGATTATTTACTCGGCAATCAAAGTGCCAAAGATATGAAGACATTCTTGATATCCCAGCAGTGTAATTATCCAAAACCATTGTATTATGCACTGATGAACCTGTTATCTTCTCATGATATTCCAAGAATTCGGACAACACTTGCAACCGGAATGAATGAGAATCTGCCATCGAGAGAGCAGCAGGCAGAATATGTCATAACATCAAAGATGGATCAGAAAGGAAAAGCACTCACAAGACTTGCAATGGCAGTTCAGTTCTTTGTTCCAGGAATGCCATGCATTTATTATGGAGACGAATATGGAATGCATGGACTGATGGACCCATTTAACCGAGGAGCATTTTTTGAAAATGACAAAGAAACCTATCAGGAAGTTTTGAGATTGACTAGCCTTAGAAACCGGGAAAAAGTCTTACAGACAGGATATGCATTATACATGGCACCGACTGAAAACGTCCTTGCGATCTTAAGATTTATCAGCGAGAAAAAAGATGTTTTTGGAGAAGCAAGTGAGAACAAAGCAATATTACTTCTCGTCAATCCGACGATGAAAAAAGAAGAGATCAATCTAGATCTCAACAAGGTCAAAGAAGGGGGAAATGAGAATGCATTACAGGCGCTGTTAAAGAACTTGAGCAACGATGTGATCAAGACAAATGTAGCACCTATAGATTATAAAGTGATAGAGTTATAAAAGAAAAAAAGAAAAAGGATCTGCAGATCAAAGATACATAAAGTATCAAAAGGGTTTGCAGATCCTTTTTTTATTTCATAGGAAATTTCGATGAAATCCCCTATGAAATAAAAAAGCCCTCCGGGCAGGATCGCACTGCGGCGGAAGGGAAATTTGTCGCTGAAGCGACCCGCCGCAGGCGGAGAATCCTGCAAAGCAGGATTCTTTCTTACTATTAGAAATAAGACGTAACAGCATTTGATACAAACAAATGCTTCTGGTATAATAAAAAGAAAAGAGCATGCACGGAAAGGACACGAAAGAATGAAGAGACGTTTAATCAGCCTTGTCCTTGTATTGATGCTTGTCATGACAGCAGGATGCGGGAAGAAGAGTACAACAAAGAAACTCAAGACAGAAGATCTGGATGAAACAACCCTGCAGGGAATGGCAAAAGATATCACAAAGGAGATGTCCTTAAAGAATAAGATTGGACAACTATTTATGGTATCTGTTTATCAATTAGATGAGGCAGAAAGCAAGAATCAGACAAGTGTGACGAGCCAGATGAAGAAGACATTGAAGAAGTATCCAGCAGGTGGGGTGATCATGTTTGCGAAAAATATCAACACACCTGATCAGACAAAGAAGATGACGGATGAGCTTCAAGATGCCTCCTATATCCCACTATTTATGGCAGTGGATGAGGAAGGTGGACAGGTTTCAAGAGTCGCATCAAATCCCAAGATGAAGATGACAGTATATCCATCTGCACAGGAAGTTGGAAGAACTTACAATGACAAGAAGATCGCACAGATGGGGAAGACACAGGGAAAGGAATTAAAAGAGCTTGGATTTAACATGAATCTGGCACCAGTCGCAGACGTTTTAACGAACAAGAATAACACAGAGATCGGAGACCGAAGCTTTGGGACAGACTCAAAGAAAGTTGCCAATATTATCACAACATTGGTAAAGAACATGCAGAAGCAACAGATCTCAGCGACATTAAAGCATTTTCCAGGAAGTGGACAGACTGGAGGAGACACACACCGCGGAAGTACAGAGACCTACCAGACGATCAATGCATTAAGAGATACAGATTTTAAACCATTTAAAGCAGGGATCAAGGCAAAAGCTGATGCAGTGATGGTGTCACATCTGATGCTGTCTAATGTGACAGATGAGAAGGAGCCTTCAAGCCTAAGCAGCAGAGTTGTATCAGATATTCTAAGAGATGAACTTGAATATAAGGGCGTTATCATGACCGATGCGATGAACATGAAAGCGATCACAGATAACTATAGTTCCGGAGAAGCAGCAGTGAAAGCAATTCAGGCAGGAGTTGACCTGATCGTGATGCCGGATAACTATAAAGAAGCATACAAGGCAATTGAGAAGGCACTAAAAAGTGGAAAGATCAAAGAATCAAGAATAGATAAATCTGTAAGAAGGATCATATATACAAAGCTTAAGAGAGGAGAGATCCCTCCAGATACTACATTATTAAAAGAGAATCAATAACAGGGATGCTTGCAGATTTAAAATGAATATGTTACTATCAAAAATGTGTATTTTACAAACGAAACTAAAGATTGTATAACAGAAAGGTTAAAAGATCACGATGAGCAGAGAGAACTTTGATAAGTTGGGAGAAGAATGTGGAGTTTTCGGTATCTACGATTTCGATGGCAATGATGTAGCATCAACGATCTATTATGGATTGTTTGCACTTCAGCATCGAGGTCAGGAAAGCTGCGGAATTGCAGTTTCTGATACGAATGGTCCAAAACGTAATGTCACATCTCAAAAAGGTATGGGATTATGTAATGAAGTGTTTACACCAGATTCCCTTCAGGCATTAAAGGGAGATATCGGTGTGGGGCATGTAAGGTATTCAACAGCAGGAGAGAGTGTTCCTGAGAATGCCCAGCCACTGGTTTTAAATTATGTAAAAGGTACTTTAGGACTTGCACATAATGGTAATCTGATCAATGCAATAGAACTTCGCGAAGAATTAGAACAGACAGGAGCTATTTTCCAGACAACGATCGATTCTGAAGTTATCGCATATCATATCGCAAGAGAACGCGTGAATACATCATCAATTGAGAAGGCAGTAGCCAGAGCAATGCAGAAGATCAAAGGTGCATATTCCCTGATCGTTATGTCACCAAGGAAACTGATCGGGGCAAGAGATCCATATGGATTTAAGCCATTATGTATCGGTAAGAGAGATAATGCTTATGTATTAGCATCTGAAAGCTGTGCATTAGATACGATCGGAGCAGAATTTATCCGTGACGTGAATCCAGGAGAGATCGTAACGATCACAAAGGATGGAATTCAGTCAGACTGTGATTTATGCCTTCCAAAGGAAAAAACAGCAAGATGTATCTTTGAATACATTTATTTTGCAAGACCAGACAGTGAGATTGATGGAGTTGGGGTATACCACTCAAGAATTCAGGCAGGAAGATACCTTGCACAGGATTCACCGGTAGAAGCAGACATAGTTGTCGGAGTACCAGAATCAGGAAATGCAGCAGCTCTTGGATATTCCTTAGAGTCAGGAATCCCATATGGAACCGCGTTTGTCAAGAACGGTTATGTTGGAAGAACTTTCATCAAACCAGGACAGAGCAGCCGTGAATCAAGCGTGCAGATCAAGTTAAATGTTTTAAAAGAAGCAGTCAAAGGAAAGAGAGTCATCATGATCGATGATTCCATCGTACGAGGAACAACAAGTGACCGCATTGTGAAGATGTTACGTGATGCAGGAGCGACAGAAGTTCACGTAAGGATCAGTTCCCCACCATTCCTGTGGCCATGCTACTTTGGAACTGATATTCCAGAGAGAGAACAACTGATCGCATATAACAGATCGATCAACGAGATCTGTGAAGTGATCGGAGCAGATACATTAGGATATTTAAGAGAAGAACGACTTTCAGAGATGGTACAGGGATTACCAATCTGTAAAGGATGTTTCACAGGTGAGTATCCGATGAAACCGCCAACAAGAGATATTCGTGGAAATTTTGAAAGATAAGGATAAGGAGATTTTTATGAACGACCGTTACCAGAGCCCATTATCAGAACGTTATGCAAGCAAAGAGATGCAGTACATCTTTTCTCCAGACAAGAAGTTTAAGACATGGAGAAAGTTATGGATCGCACTTGCTGAGACAGAGAAAGAATTAGGACTTGATATCACACAGGAACAGATCGACGAATTAAAAGCACATGCAGAAGACATCAACTACGATGTAGCAAAAGAACGTGAAAAATTAGTCCGTCATGATGTTATGTCTCACGTATATGCATACGGAGTACAATGTCCAAAGGCAAAAGGAATCATCCATTTAGGAGCAACATCCTGCTATGTTGGTGATAACACAGATATCATCATCATGACAGAAGCATTAAAGCTTGTCAGAGTCAAATTATTAAATGTGATCAACGAATTATCCAAATTTGCAATGAAATACAAAGATCTTCCAACACTTGGATTTACACATTTCCAGCCAGCACAGCCTACAACAGTAGGTAAGAGAGCAAGTCTTTGGCTGATGGATCTTGTATATGATCTAGAAGATCTTGATCACGTGATCGCTAACATGAGATTATTAGGATCAAAAGGAACAACAGGAACACAGGCAAGTTTCTTAGAGTTATTCGAAGGAGACCACGAAACGATCAAGAAGATCGATGGAATGATCGCCAAGAAGATGGGATTTGACAAATGCCAGCCAGTATCTGGACAGACATACTCCAGAAAAGTTGATTCCCGCGTGATCAACGTACTAAGCCAGATAGCACAGTCTGCTCATAAGTTCTCAAACGACATCAGACTTCTTCAGCACTTAAAAGAAGTAGAAGAACCATTTGAGAAGAACCAGATCGGATCATCTGCAATGGCATATAAGAGAAACCCAATGAGAAGTGAAAGAATCGCTTCCTTAGCAAACTACGTAATGTCAGATGCAATGAACCCAGCATTAGTAGCGTCAACACAGTGGTTTGAAAGAACATTAGATGACTCAGCCAACAAACGTTTATCTGTACCAGAAGGATTCTTAGCGATTGATGGTATCTTAGACCTTTACTTAAATGTCGTAGACGGATTAGTTGTATATCCTAAGGTTATCGAAAGCCGCTTAAGAAGCGAACTTCCATTCATGGCAACAGAAAACATCATGATGGATGCAGTAAAAGCAGGTGGAGACCGTCAGGAACTTCATGAGAAGATCCGTGTACATTCTATGGCAGCAGGAAAAGTTGTCAAAGAAGAAGGAAAAGCAAACGATCTGTTAGAGAGAATCGCAGCAGACCCAGCCTTCGGAATGAACATGGAGCAGTTACAGGCGATCATGAAACCAGAGAACTTCGTAGGACGTGCACCACAGCAGACAGAAGAATTTGTGAATGAAGTGATCAATCCAATTCTGGAAGAGAATAAAGAAGTACTTGGATTAACAGCTGAGATCAACGTATAAAAAGATAAAATTTTAACATAAAAAGAGATGGAAAGATCAAAACAATATAGATTTTTCCATCTCTTTTTGCTGTATTTTAAGAAAAAATTACCAAAAAGCAGGAAATGGGCAGGAGTAGATATAGGAAATTAAGAAAAGGAATGGTATAATAGATTTAAAACAAATATGTGAGAGCATATGTTAGGGGAAAGTATATGAAGAAATTAAAAACAATCATCCAAAGAAAGAAATGGAATATGATACTTGGGATTTCAGATATCATAATGATGATCATAGCATCATATCTTGCATTATTAACGCGATTTGAATTCTATCCATCACAGATCGCACCGATTTTTTTGAAAAATGCTGCAAAATACATGCCGTTGAATTTCTTTTGCAGTATTGTGATCTTTATGGCATATCGATTGTATTCAACGCAATGGAAGTATGCAGGAATCTCCGATTTTATTAATGTCGTTAAAGCAGCTGTGATCGCAGCAGCTTTCCAGTTGATCGGAATTTATATGTTACAATGGGAGATACCAAGAAGTTACTATTTCTTGTATTTGGTATATCTGCTGTTGGGAATGTTTTTTATTCGATTACTTGTCCGATTGATTCAGGGAAGTGAACCACTCAAAGTGAAGGACATTGGCAAGAAGAAAGTTCCGGTAATGTTGATCGGAGCAGGAGAAGCAGGAAGCATCATTTTAAATGAGATCAAAAAGAGTACATATGTGACTAAAACGATCCGTTGCATCATAGATGATGATCCAGCGAAGAAAGGAACATATTTATCTGGGATACCAGTGGTTGGCAATCGTAATACGATCCTGCGCAATGCAGTTAAATTTGATGTTGAAGAGATCATTCTGGCAATTCCGACAATAGAACCCAAGGACCGCAAGGATATCCTTGAGATCTGCAAGCAGACGGGATGCCGTCTGAGTATTCTTCCGGGCTTATATCAGCTGATCAATAGTGAAGTTACAGTGTCTGCTCTAAGAGAAGTAGAGATTGAAGATCTGCTTGGAAGAGAGCCAGTGAAAGCCAATCTTCCATCAATCATGAGCTATGTCAAAGACAGAGTCGTATTTGTCACAGGGGGAGGCGGATCGATCGGAAGTGAGATCTGCAGACAGATCGCAAGATATCAGCCGAAGAAGTTAGTGATCATTGATAATTATGAGAACAACGCCTACGAGATCCAGATGGAATTAAAGAGAACACATCCAGAACTAGATCTGAAAGTATTGATCGTATCTGTCCAGAACCATCTGCGAATACACAATATTTTCGAAGATTATAAGCCTGATATCGTATTTCATGCAGCAGCACATAAGCATGTGCCATTGATGGAAGACAGCCCGCATGATGCGATCAAGAACAATGTATTTGGCACATTTAACATAGCCAAAGAAGCAGGAATGAGCGGTGTAAAGAGAATGGTACTGATCTCCACGGATAAGGCAGTAAGACCGACAAATATCATGGGCGCTTCCAAGCGGATCTGTGAGATGGTCATTCAATACATGAATAGCTTATACGATACAGAATACGTTGCTGTAAGATTTGGAAATGTTCTTGGAAGTAACGGAAGTGTCGTTCCGTTGTTCAAGAAGCAGATTGCCAATGGTGGTCCGGTAACAGTTACACATCCAGAGATCATCCGATACTTTATGACGATCCCAGAAGCCGTCAGTCTGGTGTTAGAAGCAGGAGCTTACGCAGAAGGCGGGGAAATATTTATCCTTGATATGGGAGAACCAGTCAAGATCTTAGATCTTGCGAAGAATATGATCCGTTTATCAGGACTTACACCAGGAGAAGATATAGAAATCCAGTTTACTGGCTTAAGACCAGGGGAGAAGCTGTATGAAGAACTTCTGATCGATGAGGAGAATAAAAAAGAGACAAAGAACAAACGAATTTTCATTGGAAGTCCAAGGATGATGGAGACAGAACAATTTAGTGAACTGATCGCTGAATTAGATCATGCGGCATTTTCCGAAGATCCGAATATTCGTGAAGTTGTAAAAAGATTAGTTCCAGAGTATACATATAAACAGACAAAATGACAGGGGGATGAGACAGCATGAAAGAACGTATATATATGGCATCACCAACGATGCATGGGGAAGAACAGAAGTTTGTGCAGGAAGCATTTGACACCAACTGGATCGCACCACTTGGGCCAAATGTCAATGGCTTTGAACGTGAGATGGAAGCGTATACAGGAATCGCACACTGCAGTGCACTAAGCGCAGGAACCGCAGCACTGCATCTGGCGGTGAAATTATTAGAAGTCGGGGAAGGAGATACCGTGATATGTCCTTCGCTGACTTTTGCTGCAACAGCGAATCCAGTCGCCTACGAAAAAGGCAAGATCGTATTCGTGGATTCTGAACCAGAGACATGGAATATGTCACCACAGGCATTAAGAAGAGCTTTAGAAGAACATAAAGAGGCAAAAGCAGTGATCGTTGCACACCTTTATGGAACACCAGCCAAGGTAGACGAGATCAAAGCACTCTGTGAAGAATATAAAGTTCCATTGATCGAAGATGCTGCAGAAAGTCTGGGAGCAACATATAAAGGAGTCCAGACAGGAAGATTCGGAGTCATGGCAGGATTTTCATTCAATGGAAATAAGATCATCACGACATCAGGCGGTGGAATGATCGCATCAGAGAATGAAGAATACATTAAGCATGCAACATTCCTGGCAACACAGGCAAAAGAACCGGTCCGACATTATGAACACAAGGAGATCGGATATAACTACCGAATGTCTAATATCACAGCGGGGGTTGGAAGAGGTCAGCTTCTGCATCTGGATGAACACATTGCGAAGAAAAAAGCAATCTATGAGACATACAAAGATGCTTTCAAGGATTATAAACAAGTGCATATGAATCCATATGAAACATGCAGTGAACCAAACTTCTGGTTATCATGTATAACAATCGATGAAGACAGTAAGACAAAACCATTAGATATCATAGAAGCTTTGGAAAGAGAGAATATCGAGAGCCGTCCGATCTGGAAACCATTACATCAACAACCAGTATTTAAGGGGTGTGAATTCTATTCTCATTACGAAGATGATAAGAAACCAGTATCAGAAGATATCTTTGACCGCGGATTATGTCTTCCAAGTGATATTAAGAATACAAAAGAAGATATGGATCGGATCATAGGAATCATAAGATCCGTACTGGACCGATAAGAACAAAATGTAAACGGAGTATATATAAAGATGTATCACAAATATATCAAACGATTTTTTGACATCATATTGTCACTGTGCTGTATCATTGTATCAAGCCCGATTCTGCTTGTCACAGCACTGTTAGTAAGGATCAAATTAGGGAGCCCTGTGATCTTCAAACAAGAAAGACCGGGATATCATAACGAAATATTTACACTCTACAAGTTCAGAAGTATGACAGACGCCGTCGATGAGAATGGTGATCTGTTACCAGACAAAGAACGTCTTCCAAGATTTGGACAGATGTTAAGATCCACAAGTCTTGATGAATTACCTGAATTCTTCAACATCTTATTTGGACATATGAGTTTTGTCGGGCCAAGACCATTATTGAAACAATACATAGATTTCTACAGTGCAAGACAGAAACGACGTGCAGATGTAAGACCAGGACTGACAGGACTTGCACAGGTGAATGGAAGAAATGCCATCAGCTGGGAAGAAAAGTTTGAATTTGACCTTGAATATGTGGATAGCATTTCATTTCTTACCGATATCAAGATCATACTAAAGACCGTGACAAAAGTCTTAAAAAGAGCAGGGATCAGTGCACAGGAATCTGTGACAATGTATGCCTTTCAGGGAACAAAGAAAGACCAGTTTTCCAAATACAAGAAAGCAGGACACTTAAAGATCTTATTTTCAAGCGTGGCAGATCAGGTCGAATTTATCGATACCTTCCGCTATGCTGCCGGCAGATTAGGGGTGAAAGTAACATTTGTCGGCTGTGATCATTCACTAGAAGCACCAGCATTATATCGCTGCCATAAGCACTATCAGGTTCCACAGCCAGGGGAAGAAGGTTATGTCACAGAACTCTTACATATTTGTAAACAGGAGAAGATCGGTCTGCTCATTCCAAGAACAGAAGAAGACGTTTTTATCCTGTCACAAAGAGCCAGCGAATTTGAAGCTGTTGGAACAGAAGTTCTCATTGCAAATGAAGAATTAGCTCTGCTGTGCAGCAACAAACGCTGGACAGCTCGTTTCTTTGAAGAATGTGGTCTTAACGCACCACAGGTCGTAAGCAGTGCCAATGACTATACACAAGGATTTCCAGCAATGTTTGCAGTATTGGATGAGATGGATAATCTGGAGAAAAGCATCATGATCCATGATGAACAAGAATTAAGTTTTCATACATCAAAATACGCGAATTATACGATACGTCCATTTTTAAATGGGAAGATGTATGAGATCGACGTATTCTGCAATCTAGACGGAAGCCCGGTTTACATCACACCAAGGGCAAAGGAAGAAGTCGAGGGAAAAGAAAGTGCAAGATACAGAGTTGTAAGAGATCACAAGATCGTAGAAGAAGCAAAGAAAGTGATAAAGAAATTAAGGCCATCCGGATGGATGACGATCTTTATGCTTCGTGAAGAACATACAGACAAAGATTATTTTATTCGAATGGAACCATGGTATCATCAGGCAAACACCGTATCGATCAAGGCAGGAGCCGACGCACCATATGCAGCACTCTCCATGATGTTAGGCGAACCAATGGAATACAAAGAGGATGCAGCCGATGACAATGTTATTTTCACAAGATTTGAAAAAAGTGTATGTTTAAATACAAGAGAAGAACCGATTGTAGAGATTCATGATTTTAAAGATCTGTATCATTTAGACGAAGGAATTGGTTCGGTGATCTTTGATCTGGATGACACATTATACTCAGAGAAAGATTATGTACGAAGCAGTTTCCGAGTGGTAGAACGAATGCTTCCAGAAGTGAACAATATCTTTAATAAGTTATGTGCAGCACTGGAAAAAGGGCAGCCGCCACTGGAAACGGTATTAAAAGATGCAGGAATGTATTCGGATGAATTATTATTAAAATGCAGAGAAGCCATCAAGGACCATAAACCAGAGATTTCATTGTATGAAGGAGTCAAAGAATTATTCTTTGAACTACACACACAAAAGCGAAGTATCGGAATCTTGATCGATGGAACACCAAAAGTACAACGAGCCAAGATAGAAGCCCTGGGGTTAGATAAAATGGCAGACGAGATACTGATCACAGACGAACTTGCAGGACATGGAAATGTCATGGAATTCAGGAAACCAAATGATCTTCCATTTCTGATCATGAGAAAACGATTAGAAATACCATGCAGGAACATGGCATTTGTCGGAGATGATATCGAGAAAGATTTTATTGCACCGAAAGCATTAGGAATGGAATGCTATTGGAAGAAGAATGAGGATGGGTTATATGAGTAAAGAACCAAAGATAAAACCAATCGTGATTGTTGGAGCCGGTGGTATGGGAAGAGATACTCAGTGGCTGATCGAACGGATCAACGAAGAAGAACCAACATATGAGATTCTTGGATACATAGACGATGGAATCCAGCAAGGCAGCATCATAGATGGATATCCGATTCTTGGAGGAATGAAATACCTCGAAGAATACGATAAAGAACAAAAACTTGCCGTCGCCTTCGCTATAGGCAATGCAAAAGTCCGTGAAAAACTCGTTTTAAAATGTCTGCCAAATCCAAACTTATGGTATCCTAATCTGATCGATCCATCCGTGATTACATCACAAAGAGTGCATCTAGGACAAGGAAATATCATTTGTACATCCGTTATTATGACAACGAATATAGAGATCGGTAATTTTAACCTGATCTGCAACCGAAGTATTGTCGGACATGATGATGAGATCGGAGATTATAATACCCTGTATCCGGGAGTTTTACTGTCAGGAGATGTCCATTTAAAGACTGAGACAGAGATTGGCACAGGAAGCCAGATCATACAAGGACTGCATATCACGGACGAAGTGATCATGGGAGCAGGAAGTACAGTGATCGAAGATATCAACGAAGCAGGAACTTATGTTGGAGTACCAGTGAGAAGAGTAAACGATGAAGAATAAGAAGATATTAATTTTAGCAAACCTAGACGTAGGATTATACAAATTCAGAAAAGCACTGATCAAAAAGCTCATAGATCAAGGAAATGAAGTCTATATATCCCTGCCAAAAGGAATGTTAGTACAGAATTTAAAAGAAATGGGATGTCATTTTATCGAAACACCGATAGATCGAAGAGGGATCAATCCAGCAACAGATTTTAAACTGATGATGAGATACTTTAACATCTTAGGCAAGATAAAGCCAGACCTTGTAATCACCTACACGATCAAACCAAACATCTATGGAGGGATCGCAGCAAGATTCAAAAGAATTCCATATGCAGTCAATATCACAGGATTAGGAACTGCATTTCAGAATGAAAATATGATCAAGAAACTCGTCGTATTTTTATATAAATTATCCTGCAAAAAGGCAAAAACGATCTTCTTTGAAAATGAAGGAAATAAGCAGGTGTTTATAGAAAATAACATTATCAAAGAATCCAGATCATGTACCCTCCCAGGAGCAGGGATCGACCTTGATGAATACAAGATGACACCATACCCAGAAGAATCAAGAAATATCCGATTCTTGTTTATCGGACGTGTGATGAAAGAAAAAGGAGTCGAAGAACTGTTCAAAGCAGCAAAGAATATTAAGAAGATCTACCCAGAAGTATCGTTCGATATCGTAGGGCCAATGGAAGATGATTACAAGGAACGAATCCAGTCATTGGTTAGAAATGGGATCATTTATTATTATGGCTATCAGGAAGACGTTAAACCATTCATTAAGAAATGTGACTGCTTTGTATTACCGTCGTATCATGAAGGCATGGCAAATACACTGCTAGAATGTGGAGCCATGGGAAGACCACTGATCACCAGCAGGATTCATGGGTGCATGGAAGCTGTGAGAGATGGCGAGAATGGATATCTGGTGGATGTGAAGGATGTTAAGGGATTGGAAGAGAAGATGATGGAATTTATTGAACTATCGTATGTCCAGAAGAAACAGATGGGAGAGATGTCACGGAAGGTGATGGAGAAGAGGTTTGATAAAAGAGATGTTGTTGATAGGACGATTTTGACATTAGATCAATCAAAAAACTTTAACTAGATAAAGTGTTGAATTAGTTTAAAATGAGTTTAAAATAAGTCCAAGATTAGTTATAAATAAGTCTGAAATTAGCGTAATAAGGGAAATAAAGAGTATGGTAGAAGAAAAAATGAAGCAAATTACATTGTCAGTTATTATGCCAGTGTATAATGGAGAACAATATTTAAATTATAGTATTCGAAGTGTATTAAATCAGACGTATAAGGATTATGAACTTATTTTAGTGGATGATGGAAGTACAGATCATAGTTTAGAAATCTGCGAAAAATATCAATCAAAAGATGAGAGAATCCGTGTGATCAGTCAAGAAAATAAAGGAATCAGCGGTGCTAGGAATGCAGGAATTGATATAGCAACTGGAAAATATATAACTTTCATGGACAATGATGATGTTATCCAGCCTAAAATGTATGAAATCATGTTAAATCATATGGTATCAGATGGATTAGATTTAATTATGTGCGGGGCTGTTAGAACAGAAAATTATAACTTTCAAGATGCTGTAAATCAATATGAAATATGCAAACTAACCAAGAGAGATTTATATGAAAGAATTTTTGCAAATTCTAATATTGATTGGGAATATATGGCTGTATGGAATAAAATATATAAAACAGAGTATGTAAGGAGAATAAAGTTTGCTAAAAGAGGAACAGAAGATGCAGTTTTTAATTGTCAGTATTTTAAATATATACAAAATGCAAAATTAATAGATCAAAAACTGTATCATTGGATTTAAAGGAAAGGTTCCATAAGTCATTCTGAATTTAGTTTAAGAGATTATTATGTGTTAGAAGATTATTACTGGATGAATCAGTATATTGAAAAATATGAAAGAGAGTATATACAGTACCCGATAGTTAAGTTATATAAATTAATTTTTAATTCAAGATACAGAGCAAGAAATACAGAATTAAAAAATAAAATCGAGCAAATTATAAAAAAGAATGATAAATCCATTAAGAACAATTTCTATGAAAATGATAAGATAAACAGTAAGATCAAATTGTTATTTACAATATTTTATCATATTCCAGCAACCTATAATATATTTCGATGGATCAATGAAAAGAGGGCAAGATAGATGAAAAAGAAGATTGTGTATGTACTACATGGATTGGCAGCAGGAGGAACAGAAGCTTTTGTACTCAATGTTGTATCACATTTAGATCGAAAAAAATATGATATAACATTTATCTTAGCATTAGACGATAATGGAAAAACTCACCAATTCCATGAAGATAAAGTGTTAGAGCAGGGAATCAAAATTTATAGAACCTGTGATCTGGATGGAATCAAAAAATGGAAATTACATTATGAAAAATTAAAAAAACTTTTAATAGAGAAAGGACCATTTGATGTGATTCATTGCAATATGGATCTGTTTAATGGAATAAATTTAATGGCAGCAAAGAAAGCAGGAATTCCTGTTAGAATCTGTCATTCACATAATTCAGAGAGTCAATATAGTACATCATTTTTGAAGAAAATCATGTCTAGAACATATAGAATATTCATGAGAAAAATGATCTATAAATATTCAACAAACATGCTTGGATGTTCGGAATTGGCGAATGATTATTTATATGGGAAAAATTGGAGAAATGATACTCGATGTAAAGTGTTATATAATGGGATAGATTTAAAAAAATTTAGATTTCATGATAAAACAAAAGAAACAGAACAAAAAAACATAATGACAATTGGACGATTTGGTGAACAGAAGAACCCATTCTTTCTTTTAGAAATTTTAATAGAGTTGTTAAATATAAGAAAAGATATTAATTTTTCATGGGTTGGGGATGGAGAACTGAGAAAACCTATAGAAGAGAGGGTAAAGGAAGAAAATTTAGAAAAGCATATTCATTTTCTTGGCAGAAGAGAAGACATCCTAGAATTATTGCAACAAAATGACTTCTTTCTTTTTCCATCATTATTTGAAGGATTGCCAATAACATTGATAGAAGCTCAGGCAAGTGGATTAGAATGTTTTATTTCAGATACGATCACAAAAGAAGTAAATGTGGGATTATGCCAATATTTATCATTAGAAAAAACTGCAAAAGAATGGGCTGTGTATATATCAGAGAAGTTAGACAATAGAGATAAAAAAGTATATGATGCTAAATTACTAGATCAGTTCGATATTAAAAATACAGTGAAAAGGTTAGAAGAAATATATGGCTAAAATATCAATTATCGTACCATGTTACAATACAAAATTATATATAGAACAATGTATGAGAAGTCTTATGCAACAAACATTAAAAGATATCGAAATTATTTGTATTGAGGGATCTTCAAATGATGGGTCTTATGAAATATTAAAACAATTTGAAAGAGAAGATTCTAGGATCAAAATCTTTTCAAAAACAAATGAAGGGGTATCACTTAGTAGAAATTATGGAATAAGTAAAGCAAAAGGAAAATATCTGATGTTTGTAGATGCAGATGATTGGATTGATGTAGATACTTGTGAGATTGTATATAATAAAGCAGAAGAACAACAAGCAGATCTTGTAATGTGGAGTTATATTCGTGAATTTAAAGAAAATTCTTTGCCAAAAGATATTTTTGAGGAAGAAGAAAAAATATTTGAAGATGAGCAGATTAAGCAATTACATCGCAGATTTTTTGGATTAATAAATGAGGAACTTACACAAGTTGAAAATGCGGATTCATTGTGTCCAGTGTGGGGAAAATTATATCGAAGAGATGTCATTGAAGATAATGAAATAGCATTTACAGATATTCGAAAAATAGGTACCTATGAAGATGGATTATTCAATTTAGAAGTATTTGAACATCTTCATAAAGTGGTATATATGCAAAAGTATTTATATCATTACAGAAAATATAATGAGAATTCAATTACATCTCAATACAAAGAGAAATTATTTGATCAATGGAATCATATGTATGATTTGATGTTTGAATATATAAAAGACAAACATTTAGATAAAAGTTATGTGACAGCAGTAAACAATAGAATATGCCTTGGAATTTTAGGACAAGGATTGAATCTGATGGGAAGCAATAAAAAGCATAAGAATCGAGAAATCAAGAAAATATTATCAACAAAAAGATATCGAGAAGCATATCAGCAGTTTGAACTAAAGTATTTTCCGATTCACTGGAAGATATTTTATTGGTTTGCAAAACATAATATGGCATGTGGAGTGTATGCAATGCTGATCTGTATTCAGAAGATGATAGGGAGATAGAAGTTATGGAACCAGTAAGGGTGTTAAATTTATTTACGATCATGAATCGTGGTGGAGCAGAAACCATGGTCATGAATTACTATCGAAAAATAAATAGAGATAAAGTACAATTCGATTTTCTTGTTCATCGAGAAGAAGAAGGTGCGTATGAACAAGAAATAAAAGAGCTAGGTGGAAGAATTTATCGTATGCCGCCAATGTATCCTCAAAACTTTTCTTTGTATAAAAAAAAGATTCGAGAATTTTTTGAAGAACATAAAGAATATAAGATTATTCATTCACATATGTCGGAATTGGGATATTTTGCTTTAAGAGAAGCAGCAAGACAAGAAATTCCAGTAAGAATCTGTCATGCACATAGTGCACCGCATGAATTTGATTTAAAAATGCTTATGAGAATTTATTTTAAAAACAGGATGTTACCATATTTAACACATATGTTTACTTGTGGAAAAGAAGCAGGTAATTACTTGTATGGAAAGAAAAATGAAGATAAATTTATACAGTTAAATAATGCTATTGAAACGAAAAAGTATAGATATGATAAAAAAATAGATGAACAGGTTAGAAGAGAGTTAGGATTAGAAAAAAAATTTATAGTAGGACATGTTGGAAATCTTAGAAAACCTAAAAATCACAAGTTTTTAATTAATGTCTTTGCTAAAATTTACGAAAAGCAAAATAACGCAGTACTAGTTTTAGCTGGTTCTGGAGAATTAGAAACTGCTTTAAGACAACAGGTAAAAGAATTAGGATTAGATGATCAAGTTTTATTTTTAGGATTAAGAGAAGATATACAAAGAATAATGCAATGCTTTGATGTTTTTGTATTCCCTTCACTATTTGAAGGACTTCCTGTTACGATGATAGAAGCTCAGGCTTCAGGAAATTTGAGTTTTATATCTGATAGAATTCCTATACAATGTTGTATAACAGATAATGTTAGGATACTATCGTTAAATGAGACAGAAGAACATTGGGCAAATGAAATTTTAAAAGAAGGCATTAAATATAAAAAGAAAGATATGTATAAATATATAATAAAAACGGGATTTGATATAGAAGAGAATGCAAAATGGTTGGAGGAATTTTATATAAATGCGACAGAAAATTAAATTAACAGTATTTACACCAGCATATAATCGTGCTCATACATTAGGACGATGTTATGAAAGTATGTTGAATCAAAAGTGCAAAGATTTTAAATGGTTAATTATAGATGATGGTTCAACAGATAATACAAAAGAACTTGTAGAATCGTGGTTGAATAAAGATAATGGATTTGAAATTATTTATAAATATAAAAAAAATGGCGGAATGCATACAGCACATAATTTAGCCTATGAGCTGATTGATACAGAATTAAATGTATGTATAGATTCGGATGATCGTCTTTCAGATAATGCAGTTGAAAAGATGCTTGATTTTTGGAAGGAAAATGGGTGTTCTCAGTATGCAGGATTTGTTGGCTTGGATGATGATTTTGATGGGAATATTATTGGGGAGCGATTTCCAAGTGATTTAAAAGAAACAACATTATCCGATTATTATAGAAATGGTGGAAAAGGTGATAAAAAACTTGTGTATCGTACAAGTGTGATGAAACAATATCCTCCATATCCAGTATTTGAAGGAGAAAGATATGTTTCATTAGGATATAAATATTTATTGTGCGATCAAGATTATAAATTATTGGTTTTAAATGATGTACTTTGTGATGTAGAATATCAATTAGATGGCTCAAGCTATAATATGCTACGTCAATATTATAATAATCCAAAAGGGTTTGCATTTATTCGTAAGATTGATATGAGATATAATAAAACATGGAAGGAAAATTTAAAAACATGTATTCATTATGTTTCAAGCAGCTTGATAGCACATAATAAGCATTTTATTATGGAATCTCCGAAAAAGGGAATGACAATATTAGCAATTCCAGCAGGGATTTTGTTGACGAAGTATATTAAATATAATATAAAAAAGCAGAAGTAGGTGATATAAATGACGGTATGGTGGATTACGTTGGCATCGTCTTATTTATTGTGTTTGATAGCAGGTATGAATGCAAAGACGGCGTATGTTAATGGATTTTGTGTGAAAAAATATAATAAATTTTTTTCAGCTATGGCAGCATTAATATTGATTCTTGTTGCAGGGCTTAGAAATGGAATAGGGGATACAGCTACATATATGGAGGGGTTCAGATCAGATGCGCCATCAACAATTTCTGGTTGTATTAAGTTACTTTTCAGTGGAAAGAAAGATGTTGGATTTTATTTTTATCAAGGAATTGTAAAAACAATAAAGAATGACCCCAATGTATTTATATTTGTGACTTCATTGATAACGATTTCATTGATATTTATAACATATTATAAATATTCACAATTATTAGAACTGTCTATATTTTTATTTATAACAACAGGATGCTATTTAGTTACTATGAATGGAATTCGACAATATCTGGCATCGGCAATTTTGTTTTTTTGTTTTCCTTTGATTCATCAAAGAAAATGGCAGATATATGTACCGGTAGTATTGGTTTGCTCTACAATACATAAATCGGCATTGATATTTTTAGTATTATATTTTATTGTAGATCAACCAGCTTGGGGAAATACGACAAAATGGATTTTGTTTTTTGGAATAACATTATTTGTAACATATCCAGTAACGGGACCAATTGTGGCAAATTTATTAGGAGAAACACAGTATGGAGAATATAAGGATGTATTAACATCAACAGGACAAGGAGCTAACATGATTAGAGTGTTAGTTATGGCAGTTCCAGTTATTTTATCGTATTTGGGGAGAGATTTTTTGAAAGGAAAAGAAAGATATTATAATTGTGTAGTTAATTTTTCGGTTATAAATTTGATATTTATTTTATTGGCAACAAAGTTTTGGATTTATGCACGATTTAATATGTACTTTTCAGTATATATGATTATTTTAATAACATGGTGTGTAAAGTATATGTTTGATGAGAAAAATATGAAAATAATTTATTTATGTTGTTTAGGTCTGTATTTTGTATATTATTGGTATGAAATTGTGATTAGTTTAAATCAGGCATATGTTGGATTATATTTTTGAAGAAATAGGTGCTAAAATAGGAGAGTGTAGAATGGCAATACCCAAGATAGTACATTATTGTTGGTTTGGGGGAAAAGAAAAACCAGATGATGTAAAAAAATGTATTAAAAGTTGGAAACAACACCTTTCAGATTATCGGTTTATGGAATGGAATGAAAAAAATTTTGACATAAATAATTTACAATATACAAAAGAAGCCTATCATGCAAAAAAATATGCATTCGTCAGTGATATTGCAAGAATTGAAGCATTATATCAGTATGGTGGAATTTATATGGATACAGATGTGGAAGTATTAAAACCATTTAATTCATTACTAGATGCAAAATGTCTTTTGGGAATGGAAGAAAAAGAATATGTTGCTACAAGTTTTATGGCATTTGAAAAGGGTCATTCATTAGTAAAGGAATTTATTGATTTATATAAAAATATTTCTTTTTATGATCAGAATGGTAAAATTATCGCAGGAACAAATGTTGAAAAGTTAACAAAAATGCTATTAAAGAAGGGATTTGTTCAGCAAAATTATTATCAGGAATTAGAAAATGGCATTAGAATATATCCAAAAGAGTATTTTTCACCGTATGATTATATAAATTGTTGTTATGAAATTACTGAAAATAGTTATTGTGTACATCATTTTGCTGTATCATGGATGCCCAAAAGTGAACAGTTAAAAAAAGTAATAAAAAAGAGATTAGTAAAAGTTTTGGGTAAAAACAAAATGAATATGCTTCGAGATAAGATAAAAAAATAAGATATCTTGTAGAAAAGGGGATGCTATGAAACCATATGGATTAGTCATATATAATATGCTGAGAATGACAATAAAAAAAACATTTCAGTGTAAAAATATAGAATATTCAACTATAGAGATGCTAAGTAGAAAAATGAAGATAAAACTAAAAAGAGGTAGTAAGCTTCATTTAGGAACTAATTTGGTAAGTGATGGATATGGCAATATTATTATTGATGAGCAAGGAGAAGTATATATAGGAGATAGAGTTTATTTTAATGATGCATTTATGATTAGTTGTAAAGAAAAAGTTACCATAGATGAGGAAACTCGATTTGGTCCTAACGTTAAAATATTTGATAATGATCATAAATTTGATGGAAAAAATGGAGTCAGTGCAGAACATAAAGCAAAAGAAATAAAGATAGGGAAATCTTGTTGGATAGCATCAAATGTTGTCATTTTAAAGGGGACAGAAATAGGAGATAACTGTGTGATTGGTGCTGGGTGTGTGGTACAAGGTAAAATTCCAAAAGCTTCAATAGTAACACAAGATAGGAACCTAATTATACGGCCAATGTAGGGAGATAGATAATGAAAAAGAAGATTTTATTTATTATGCCGTCAATGTTTATTGGTGGAGCAGAAAGAAGTCTTTTGGGATTGTTAGAAGCATTAGATTATTCAAAAGTTGATGTGTCATTATTTTTATATCGACATGAAGGAGAATTTTTAAAATATATTCCAAAAGAAGTAGATATTTTACCAGAAATAGATGAGTATAAAACATTTGATGTATCAGTTAAATCGCTACTATTTAGCAATAAATGTATTTTTGGAATAAAAAGAATTCTTTCCAAAATAGCAATAAAGTGGAATTGTTGTAGAAAGAAAACTCAGGCGGGTGTATGGATGTCTATGCAATACACAGCAAGATACTTACAGGGATTGTTACCACAAATACCAGGAGAATATGATCTTGGAATTATGTATTTGGGAGTAGCAGATACATTGGTAAATAAGGTAAATGCAAAAGTAAAAATGACATGGAATCATACGGATTACGATACACTTTATCCAGATAAAAAAATGGATTTAGAGATTTATAAAAAAATAAATTATTTGGTAAGTGTGTCTGAAGCATGTAACCAAAAAGTGAAAAATTTTTATCCAGAAATAGCAGAAAAATCAATTGTTATAGAAAATTGTTTGGCAGAAAAATTAATAAAAGAACAAGCAAAAGAAATAGTTGATGACTTTAATGATAATGATTCATTTATTAAATTATTATCAATTGGTAGATACTGTGAAGCCAAAAATTTTGATAATGTTCCAGCGATTTGTAAAAAAATATTGCAACAAGGTATAAATTTAAAATGGTATATTATAGGATATGGTAGTGATGAAGCATTAATAAAACAAAAGATTAAAGAAAATGGCATGGAGAATCAGGTAATACTTTTAGGAAAAAAGAATAATCCATATCCTTATATGGCAAATTGTGATATTTATGTACAACCTTCAAGATATGAAGGAAAATGTGTATCTGTAAGAGAGGCACAGATGTTAGAAAAGCCAGTAATTATTACAAAATATGAAACCTCTAGCAGTCAGTTAGAAGATGGTATTGATGGAATTATTGTTCCTTTGGAAAATAGTGCATGTGCGGATGGAATCGTTAAAGTAATAAATGATAAGAAATTACAAAATAGATTAGTACAAGAATGTAAGAAGAGGAATTACAGTAATAGAGAGGAAGTTCAAAAAATTTATAATATATTATGAGTTTTGAGAGAGGTATAAAATGGTAGAACAGACTTTATTGCTAAAAGGAAATGAAGAATATCAGAAATTATGTAAAGTGAGTATTTGTATACCGGCATATGGAAGAATAGGAACTTTAAAACAAGCAATAGATAGTATATTAAATCAAACAGAAAAAAATAAAAAGTATTGTTTGATCATATCAGAAGATCATTCGGACAAGCATGAGAAAATCAACTAGACGCCAGATGTATTCTTGGAATAGAAGAAAAAGAATATGTGGCAACTAGTTTTATGGCATTTGAGAAAGAACATTCTTTGGTAAAACAGTTTCTTAATTTGTATGAAAATCTTAGTTTCTTAGATGAAAATGGTCAGATTGTTACAGGAACAAATGTAGCGAAGTTAACAAATATGTTACTTGAAAAAGGATTTGTACAGGAAGATCATTATCAGGAATTAGAAGAAGGAATTAAGATTTATCCAAAAGAATACTTTTCTCCGTATGATTATATTAATTGTCATTACGATATCACAGATAATAGCTACTGTGTTCATCACTTTGCAGTATCATGGATGTAAAAAAAGAACAGGTCAAAAAGGGAATTAAGAAACAGCTAGTAAAGATATTGGGACCAGAGAAGATGAATAAGATTAGGGAGAAAATAAAATAGTATATGTTTAATTAGAGCAAGAGGATCAGATATATGAGAAATAATGAATTAATAAGTATTGTGATACCAGTTTATAATGTTGAAAATTTTTTAGAACGATGTATAACAAGTGTATTGAATCAAACTTTTGAAAATATAGAAATAATTCTAGTAAATGATGGATCTACGGATAATAGCTTAAGAATTTGTCAACAATATGAAAAAATAGATTCAAGGATTCTTGTTATAAATCAAGAAAACCAAGGATTATCTGCTGCAAGAAATTCTGGGATAAATCAAGCAAGGGGAAAATACATTTGTTTTATAGATAGTGATGATTGGATTCACAAGAAATATTTAGAGATATTATATAATGATATAGAAAAAAATAATGCTCAAATCAGCATCATAGATAAACAAATTGTTTATGAAGGACAAGAAAATTATAAATATGATATTCTAGATAAAAGCGAATTTGAAGTATACAATAAATATGAGGCGATTGAAACGATGTTACAAGGAAATTGGATTGCATCATGGGATAAGATGTACGATAGAAGTCTGTTTCAAAATATAAGGTTTCCTGTAGGAAGAAATAATGAAGATTATGCAATTTTAATTTATTTATTTGAAAAATGTGAAAAAGTGGTATATCGAAAAATAAAATTGTATTATTATTTTCAGAGAAAAGGGAGTATTACAAAATCAAAGCTGAATAATCGTAGCTTTGATGAAATTATTAATGGCGAAGAAATTTATCAATACACAGAAAAAAATTATCCTCAATTTGCAAAGTATGCTGAATATAATTGGATTACATCACTATTAAAATTAAGTTGTCAAACAGTATCTTCTAAGCAATACAGTGATAAATTTGAAGAAATCTTTCATGTACTATATAAAAACAGAAAAACTTTTAAAAGTAATGAATGTCTTTTAAAACAACAGAAAATGTTTTTAGTGTTTGTTTGTGGAGGAAAAAGAGTATATAAGGCATATTTAAAGGTTTATAATAAATATAAAGGGGAATGATATAGTGTTATTTTCAATTATAATAGCAGTATATAATAAACAAGAATATATTGCAGAAACTATAGAATCGATTGTTGGACAAAGTTATGAGAATTACGAGTTAATATTGATAGATGATGGTTCAAGCGATGACAGTTATAAAATTTGTTGTGACTATGCTAAAAATAATAATAAGATCAAAGTGTTGCATCATGAAAATCAAGGCGTATCTATAACGAGAAATCAGGGATTAAAAGCAGCGAAAGGAGAATACATATTTTTTGTGGATGCGGATGATTTATTAGCAGCAAATGCATTGCAAGAACTTGAAATAATTTTAAAGAAAGAAGAAAATCCAGATGTAATAATGTTTGGAATGACAGAATCTTATAAAGATGGTACAAAATGTGTGTTATGTCCTGAATTTTGTGGAAAATATGATCGTTATGGATTTTTAAAAGATTTTCATCAAAGAAATAAAAAAGGTGTTTATGGTTATGTGGCGAATAAAGTATTTCGAAGGAAGATTGCGATTGAGAATAATATAGAATTTTGTAAAAAATATAAATTAAGTGAAGACTTCTATTTCTTTTTGCAAATATATAACGAATCGAATTATTTTGTCGTGGTAGATGATCAATTCTATATTTATCAAAAAGATATAGAAAATGCATTGACAAATTATAAAAGAATTAATTATATGCATGTTATAGAAATATATGATTTTTGTCAACGAGTGTTAAAACAGTGTGGCCATGAGGAAGAAGTACCATATATTTTTGAAATAATCAGTCATCAAATTTTTTATATGATTCAGGATATGGTATTAGATTTGAAAAATGCAGATATAAATCAAATAAATCAGATAATGCAGAATGAGCATATACGAAATGAAATAATCATTTGTAAGGATAGTATATTAGAATCTGTCTGCTTAGTATTGGTAAAGACAAAAAAATTAAGAATTCTAAAAATAATTATTTTTATATTACGAAGTATTAGAAAAGGGGTTAAGAGAGTATGAGAAATTTATATTTTTATACACATGGCGGTAGCGAAAATCATGGTTGTGAAGCAATTGCATACACATTAAAAAATGTTTTAAAACAAGATGTAACTTTATTTTCTGCGAATCCACAAGAAGACGAGAAATATAGTTTAGCTGAATGCATGAATATCAGACCAGATCGACAAAAGTTTGAACTTCAAGGATTAAAAAAATTAGCATATAAAGTAAATTATAAATTATCAAAAAATGAAATGATATATTATAAGGAAATATATAAGGATTTTATAAAGAATATAGATAAAGATGGGTTGTATATATCAATAGGTGGAGATAATTATTGTTATAATGATAATGAATGGTTGGACTTCTTGAATTTTAATATTAATGAGAAAGGAGCAAAGACAGCATTAATTGGTTGTTCTATTGATGCAGATGCTTTGTCACAGAAAGTAATTGAGGATTTAAATCGTTATAGCCTTATAGTTGCAAGGGAAACATATACGTATCAATTGTTAAAAAATAGATTGTCAACACATGTAGAATATGCACCGGACACAGCTTTTTTATTACCTAAATCAGAAGATACAGCAAAAGAATTAGATTCAGAGAAAAATTATATAGGAATCAATGTTAGTCCATTGGTCATTCGTAAAGAGGAAAAAGAAGGAATTATTATAAATAATTATTGCAAAGTAATAAAATGGATTTTAGATAATACCTCATCAGATATATTGCTGATTCCTCATGTTGTATGGTCACATAATGATGATAGAATACCGTTAAAACAACTATATGAGAAATTTGCTAGTACAGGCAGAGTACATATAATAGAAGATCAAAGTGCAATAAAATTAAAGCAATTTATTAGTCAATGTGAATTTTTTATAGGTGCTAGAACACATGCTACAATTGCAGCATATTCCACAAGTGTTCCAACATTAGTAACAGGTTATTCAGTAAAAGCAAGAGGAATTGCATATGATTTATTTGGAAATGAGGACTATGTGATTTCGATTAATGATCTAAAAGGGCAAGATGATTTATTAAATAAATTTAAGCCGATTTATGAAGAAAAGGAAAAAATAAGAAAAGATTTAAATGTAATGATGGAAGAATACAAAATGAAGATACGAAATATCAAAGAATGGGTAAGTAATATTTGATTTGGGGAGAGTTGATTTATGGACATAAAAATAAAAAAATATAAAATAATTAGTTTGATACTTA